>Ga0182030_10000334_pt1 | contig 84966 bp, 71 predicted proteins | sample 812S3MmetaG_FD_121299 | JGI IMG/M metagenome (GOLD analysis project Ga0182030, IMG submission 121299) | Permafrost microbial communities from Stordalen Mire, Sweden - 812S3M metaG (Illumina Assembly) | ecosystem: Environmental > Terrestrial > Soil > Wetlands > Permafrost | place: Sweden... | reverse complement strand
GACGAGCCCACGACCGGCCTGGACCCGCGCAGCCGGCTGCAGCTGTGGTCCACGATCGAGGGCCTGGTCGCCGAGGGCACGACGGTGCTGCTGACGACGCAGTACCTGGACGAGGCCGACCGCCTCGCGAACGACATCGCCGTGATCGACCACGGCCGCGTGCTGGCCGAGGGTTCGCCCGACGAGCTGAAGGACCGCGTGGGTGGCGAGCGTCTGGAGATCAGGCTCGGCGAGGTTTCCCAGGCCGCCGCGGCGAGGGCAGCGCTGGCGTCGATGGCCGACGAGCGCCCGGAGCTCGACGGCGACGTGCTGAGGGTCGGTGTGCATCGCAGGCCCGGTGCGATCGTGGAGGCGGTGCGCCGCCTGGATGGCGAGCACGTGGCGGTGGTGGACATCGCCCTGCGCCGCCCGACGCTCGACGACGTGTTCATGGCGCTGACGGGCCACACGGCCGAACCCTCGGCCGAGGATGAGCTGGAGCTCGCGGCGGGGATGCCGCGATGAAGCGCCTTTTCACCGACACGCTGGTGATCGCTGAGCGCAACCTGGTGCGCCTGCCGCGAGCGCCCGAGCTGCTGCTCGCGTTCACCGTGCAGCCGATCATGTTCGTGCTGCTGTTCCGCTACGTGTTCGGTGGCGCGATCCGCACGCCGGGCTACAGCTACGCGGACTACCTGATCCCGGGGATCATCGTGCAGAACATCGCCTTCGGCGGCTTCGTCACCGCGCTGGGCCTCAACGAGGACCTGCACAAGGGGCTGATAGACCGCTTCCGCTCGCTGCCGATGGCGCGCGCGGCGGTGCTGGCGGGGCGCACGCTGGCCGACGTGGTGACCAACTCGCTCTCCGCGCTGATCCTGGTTGTGACGGGTCTGATCATCGGCTTCTCCTTCCACGTGGGCGTGCCCCGGGCGCTCGGCGGATTCGGGCTGCTGATCCTGTTCGGCTACGCGTTCTCGTGGGTGTTCGCGTTTCTGGGGATGCTCGTCACCTCGGCCGAGGCGGCCAACTCGGTGGGCTTCATCGCGGTGTTCCCGCTGACGTTCATCTCATCCGCGTTCGTACCGGTCGCCTCGATGCCGACCGTGCTGCGCGACTTCGCCGAAGTGAACCCCTTCACGATCACGGTCGATGCGATGCGCTCGCTGTGGCTGGGTGCGCCCGCTCACAACAACGTTTGGGGCGCGGTGGTGTGGGCGCTGGCGATCATCCTGGTGTTCGCGCCGTTGGCGGTCGCTCGCTACCGCCGCGCCTCCGGCGGCTAGCCCCAGCCGACGCTGTCGTCGCGGATCGCCGCCTGGGCGGCGGCGACGCGGGCGATGGGGACGCGGTAGGGCGAGCAGGAGACATAGTCGATGCCGGAGCTGTGCAGGAACTCGATCGAGTCGGGGTCGCCGCCGTGCTCGCCGCACACGCCGAGCTCGAGGTGCGGCTTGGTCTTGCGCCCCAGCCACGCGCCCATGCGCACCATCTGGCCCACGCCGGGGGTGTCGAGCGTCTCGAATGGGGAGCGGTCGAGGATGCGCACGTCGATGTAGCGCGCGAGCAGGCGGCCCTCGATGTCGTCGCGGCTGAAGCCCAGCGCGGTCTGGGTGAGGTCGTTGGTGCCGAAGGAGAAGAAGTCGGCGTCGCGCGCTATTTCGTCGGCTTGGAAGCAGGCTCTTGGCAGCTCGATCATGGTGCCGATCGTGTAGTCGCTGTGGGCGTGCTCGGCCGCGACGCGCTCGATCAGGCCGCGCATCAGCTCCAGCTCGCGCTCATAGGCCACCAACGGCACCATCACCTCGATCACCGAGCCCTCCACGCGGCCGGCGGCGGCGAACAGCGCGCGGACCTGCATCTCATACAGCGCGGGGAACAGGATGCCCAGGCGCACGCCGCGCGTGCCGAGCATGGGGTTGGACTCCTGCAGCTGCTCGACGCGTCTGCGCTCGGGCGAGCCCTCGGGCAGCTCCGAGGGATGGGGCAGGAACTCGTGCAGCGGCGGGTCCAGCAGGCGGACGGTGACGGGGCGTCCCTGCACCGCGCGCAGGATCGCCTCGAAGTCGGCCTCCTGCAGTGGGCGCAGGCGGTCGATGGCGGCGGCGCGCGTGTCGGGGTCATCGGCCATGATCACGTCGGCCATCAGCGGCTGGCGCTCGCCGAGGAACATGTGCTCGGTGCGGCACAGGCCGATGCCCTCGGCGCCCAGCTCGATCGCCTTGACGGCGTCCGCTGGGGTGTCGGCGTTGGCGCGCACACCGAGCCTGCGCAGCTCATCGCACCAACCGAGAACAGTGTGGAAGTGCTCGCTGACGCGGGGCTCGACGAGGGGCACGTCCTGCACGGTGATCCTGCCAAGGCCGCCGTCGATGGCGATGAAGTCCCCTGCGTGCAGGACGTGTGAGCCGACGCGCACCTCTCCGGCGGCGAGGTCGACCTGGACCTCCGAGGCGCCGGTGACCGCCGGGCGGCCCATGCCGCGGGCCACCAGCGCGGCATGGCTGGCCTTGCCGCCCTCGCTTGTGAGAATGCCGCGCGCCGCGTGGAAGCCGGCGACGTCGTCGGCCTCGGTGAAGGAGCGCACGAGGATCACATCGCGGCCCTCCTCGGCGGCGGCGATGGCCTCGCGCGCGCTGAGCACGATCTCTCCCTTGGCGGCTCCGGGCGAGGCGGCGACGCCGGTCGTGAGCACCTCATAGCTGGTGCCCGGATCGAAGGTGGGGTGCAGCAGCGCGTCGAGCGTGTGCGGGTCGATCGTGAGGATGGCCTGCTCGCGCGTGAGCAGCCCCTCGGCGACGGCGTCGACGGCGAAGCGCACGGCCGCCTGCGCGGGGCGCTTGGCGTTGCGTGTCTGCAGCATGTACAGGCGCCCGTCCTGCACGGTGAACTCCGTGTCCTGCATGTCGCCGTAGTGGCGCTCGAGCGTCCTGAGGATCTCCATCAGCTCCGCGTGCACCTCGGGCATCCAGGAGCGCAGCTCGGAGATGTCCCTCGGGGTGCGAACCCCGGAGACCACATCCTCGCCCTGGGCGTTGGTCAGGAAGTCCCCGGAGGGCTCGGGCTCGCCGGTGACCTCATCGCGGGAGAAAGCCACGCCGCTGCCGCTGCGCTCGCCGAGGTTGCCGAAGACCATCTGCTGCACGTTGACGGCCGTGCCCCACTCGTCGGGGATGCCGTTGATGCGCCGGTAGGCGATGGCGCGCTCGCCCTGCCAGGAGTCGAACACGGCGCGGATGGCACGCGTGAGCTGCTCACGGGGGTCTCCGGGGAAGTCGTAGAGGCGCTGGAACTCGCGCGTCAGCTGCTCCAGCGCCGACGTGTCGAGCTCGGTGTCAAGCGTGACCCCGCGCTCGCTCTTGGCGGCGGCGATGGCGCTCTCGAAATGCTCGCCGGGCACGCCGAGCACGACGTTGCCGAACATCTGCACGAAGCGCCGGTAGGAGTCCCACGCAAAGCGCTCGTTGCCGCTGCGGGCTGCAAGCGCGAGCACGGTGCGGTCGTTGAGCCCGAGGTTGAGCACGCTGTCGAGCATGCCGGGCATGGACTCCCTGGCGCCCGAGCGCACCGAGACGAGCAGCGGATCCTCGGCGTCCCCCAGGCGTTTTCCGGTGGCGTCCTCCAGGCGCGCGAGCGCCCCCGAGACCTGCTCCTCCAGGCCCTCGGGGAGGCGGCCTTCGGCACGCATGTAGGCCACGCACGCCTCGGTCGTGACGGTGAAGCCGCCGGGCACGCGCGCGGGCCCGAGCACCCTGGTCATCTCCGCGACGCCGGCGCCCTTGCCGCCCAGCAGCTCGCGCAGCTCGCGCGAGCCCTCCCGGAAGTCCATCACCCAGGAGTCGCTGCGCCGGTCGGGCATTGCTGCACCTTATGCACTCGGCACACGCGCTGCCCCTGCGCCGCCCTCAGCTGTGCGCCGGGCTGGGCGAGTTCATGCAAAGTTGCTGCAAAGGGGCCCCAGGTATGATAATCTCCATAAAACCACTCGACAAACTGACAATTATGCGAATCGACGTTCATCAACACCTTTGGACCGAGCCTCTCGTGGAGGCGCTCTCGGCACGCCGGGAGTTCCCCTTCATCCGCCACGAGAATGGTCTGGCGGTGCTCTACCTGGCCGATGAGCGTCCCTACGTGATCGACCTGTCGAGTGAGACCCCGGCCCGCCGTGCCTCCCTGGTTGAGCGCGACGGGCTGGACCGGGCACTGGTGTGCCTGTCTAGTCCCCTCGGGATCGAGAGTCTCCCGCGTGATGAGGCGGTTCCATTGCTTGACGCCTATCACGCGGGGGCCCTCGCCCTGGAGGACCCGTTCGGCGTGTGGGGAGCGCTGCCGCTGCGCGATCCCGATCCCGACGATGTGGACGTGCTGCTCGCGCGTGGATGCGTGGGCGTGTCGCTGCCGGCGGGCGCGATCTCGACGCTGGCGGGAATCGCCCGCCTGCGCGAGGTGCTCGGCCGCCTGGAGAGCCTGGACGCGCCGCTGCTGGTCCACGCGGGCCCGGAGCGCCCCGCCAGGGGCGAGCTGCGCGCTCGCGAGATCTCGCTGGAGGAGCCGCTGTGGTGGCCGGCGATGACGCGCTACGTCTCGGGCATGCAGGCGGCGTGGCTGGCATTCATCGCCGCGGGGCGCGCTGCGCACCCGGAGCTGCGGGTGATCTTCACGATGCTCGCCGGCCTTGCGCCGCTGCACATCGACCGCCTGTGCGCGCGCGGAGGCCCGGGCACGTGCTCCCAGGATGCGCTGAGCTTCTATGACACCTCCTCCTACGGGCCTGCGATGGCGCGCACGGTTTCCGATGCCCTCGGCGGACAGCTGCTCTACGGCTCGGACCGCCCCGTTGTCGAGCCCTCCGAGCTGGGCATGCCGGCGGGCCTTGACTGGGACTCGGTGAGCGAGTGCACCGGCCGCGCGCTCTCGCGCGGCGCGGTGGCGGTGGGGGCGGGACGATGAGCTCCGCCTGGCCCAGCGGCGGGGAGGCGATCGCACGGGTGCCGCGCCCGCGCGGGCGCGACCTCTCGCCCGAGGAGCTGCAGCAGTTCGCCGTCGAGCTGGCCGAGAGGCCCGAGCTGTGGATCGAGCGCATCAAGCACGACGCCAGCCAGCGCGTCTATGAGGAGCTGCTCAGCGATGAGCACGTGACGGCTTGGCTGATCTGCTGGATGGACGACCACGACACGGGCTTTCACGACCACGACGTCTCGGCGGGCGCGGTGGCGGTGCTGAGCGGCTCGGTGCGCGAGGAGCGCCTGGCGATCGACGGGCCCCCGCAGGAGCGCACGGTGGCGGCGGGGGCGAGCTTCCACTTCTCCCACGCAGACATCCATCGCGTCAGCCACGCCGGCGCGGACCCGGCGGTGACGCTGCACGTGTACTCGCCGCCGCTGCTGCGCATGGGCGCCTATGCGGTCGGCGAGGACGGCGTGCTGGTGCGCCACACGATGTCCTACACCGAGGAGCTGCGCCCGCTGCATGCCGCTCCCGGCGCCCTCGCTGCGTGAGCGCGCCCCCGCGCGCTGAGCTGACGCGGCTCAGGCGGGCACGGCGTCCAGCCGCGCGGCGCCGAGCACGAACGGGATCCCCAGGCCGCCGAGGCCCGAGGGCAGCGGCCGCAGCTGCTCGACGCTGAAGCCGGCCGCGCCGATGGCGGCGACGGTGTCGCGCGCCAGGTGGCAGCCGCCGGCGAGATGGGGCCACACCCCCCAGCCGTCCAGGCGCCGCTGGGCGAGCGCGCCGAGCGGGTGGCCCGCGAGCACGTGCTCGAAGAAGCGCAGCTCGCCGCCCGGAGACAGCACGCGGGCGATCTCCGCAAGCGCTGCGCGGGGGTCGCTGACCGAGCACAGCACGAGCGAGGTGACCGCCGCCTGGCAGGCGCCGTCGGCAAGCGGCAGCGACTCGGCGATGCCGTCGATCACGCTCACACGCACGGGCGCGCCGGCGGCGGCGCGCAGCGCGCGCTCGCGCAGGTAGGGCTCGGGCTCGATCGCGACGACCTCCTGGACCCCCGGGGGGTAGAGCGCGAAGTTGCGCCCGTCCCCTGCGCCGACCTCAAGCACACGGCCGCTGAGGCCCGCCAGCAACTCGCTGCGCTGGCGCTCCGAGCCGACCCTGCCGGACATGCGCGTCCACACGCGCGCGAACACCGGGTGCTGGCGGGCAGCGGCCATGCCGGGACTGTAGGGCTCCCGCGGCGCGGGTGCCGGCACCGGCGCGTTTCCGGGGCCCTTGCACATAGGGTTCACAGCAATGGACGCCCCGCCTCCGGACGCCGACGCCCTGCCCGCGCTGCGCGAGCGAATGGCGGAGCTCTCCGACCTGACCGCTCTGGAGATGCTCGCCGAGTGGGACCTGCTGGTGATGATGCCCAGCGAGGGCGCGCCCGGCCGTGCACTGCAGATGGGCGCGCTTGCGCGCCTGTGCCATGAGCGCGCCACCGGGGAGGAGATAGGAGGATGGGTCGCGCAGCTCGAGAGCCGCGCGCTCGACGACGTGGACGCGGACATCGTGCGCATCGCGCGCCGTGACTGGGAGCGTGCGCGCCGGGTGCCCACCGATCTGGCCGTGGAGCTTGCACGCGCCGCCGCGGAGGGGCAGGAGCGCTGGCGCGTGGCGCGCGCCGAGGATGACTTCGCCGCCTTCGCGCCCGCGCTGGAGCGCAACGTGGAGCTCGCGCGCGAGCGGGCGCGGTGCGTGGCGCAGGACGGGGAGAGCCCATACGAGGCGCTGCTCGGCGACTATGACTTCGGCTCGCGCAAGGCCGAGCTGACGAGCCTGTTCGGAGCGCTCTCCCAGCAGCTGCCGCCGCTGGCCGAGCAGGCGCGCACGCACTCTCCGCCGCACGGGCTGGACGTCCCGGTGGAGGCTCAGCAGATCGCCGTGGCGGGCACCCTGCGCCGCCTGGGCGTCGAGGACTCCAGCTGGCGGGTTGACGTCTCGGCGCATCCGTTCTCCACCTGGATGGGCAGTGGTGATTCGCGCATCACGACGCGCTACAGCGACGGCGAGGTGGAGTCGCTGCTGAGCTCGCTGCACGAGTACGGGCACGCGCTCTACGAGCGCCAGGTGGATCCGGCGCTGGGCCGCACGAACCTGGGCGGCGGCACGTCGATGTCAATCCACGAGTCCCAGTCGAAGCTGTGGGAGAACCATGTGGCGCGCCACCCGGCGTTTGCGCGGGTGCTCGCATCCGAGCTGGGCGTGGGGGGATTCGAGGTCTCCCCGGCGGACCTGCACGCGGCGCTGGTGGGCGTCGAGCCGTCGCTGATACGGGTCTCGGCGGACCCGCTGACCTACCCGCTGCACATCATCCTGCGCTTCGAGCTGGAGAGCGCGCTCATCGAAGGCGGGCTGGCGGTCGCCGATCTGCCCGGCGCCTGGCGCGAGGGGATGAGGCGCCTGCTGGGCGTCGAGGTCCCCTCCGACGCGCTCGGGTGCATGCAGGACGTGCACTGGAGCGCTGGAAGCTTCGGCTACTTCCCCAGCTACGCGCTGGGCTGCCTGATCGCCGCGCAGATGTGGGAGGCGCTGCAGCGCGAGCTGGGGCCGCTGACCGAGAGCCTGGCCGCCGGCGAGCTCGACCCGGTCAAGGACTGGCTGGCGGAGCACGTGCACCGCTGGGGCCGCAGGCTCGACACGGGTCCGCTCGTGGAGGCCTCCACGGGGGCGCCGCTGGGCGTGGAGCCGTTCCTGCGCTACGTCGCGCCGCTGGCCGGCGGCTGAGCGCCCCGCGCGCCCTCGCCCTCGAAGAGGTCGACCAGGCGCGCGCGGCAATATGCCCACTGTTTGCGGTTGCGCCCGCTCCCCGGGTGCAGCGTGTCCAGCAGCGAGAGCCCGCGCATCGTCGCGACCGCCATCTCGATCAGCCTGTCGAAGTCCGGCTGATCGGCGCGGTCGGCGAACAGCAGGCGCGTGACCTCCAGCGTCTGGCGGTCCAGGCGCCGCTCCACCGCGACCAGGCGCTCGCGCAGCTCGGGGTCGGTGCGGGCATGGGACCACAGGTCCAGGGCGGCCTGGAACAGCGGGCTGGCATAGCCGCTCCAGAGCAGGTCCAGGCCCATGCGCAGGCGCTCGGGCCCGGCCGGCAGCCGCTGGGCGGCCTGTGCCAGCTCCTGCGAGCGGCGCTCGGCCAGGCGCTCCATGGCGCCGGCCACGAGCGCCTGGCGCGTCTGGAAGTGGTGCAGGTGCGCTCCGCGCGAGACGCCCGCGCGCTCGGCGACGCGGCTGGTCGTGGTGCGCGCGTAGCCGTCCGCCACCAGGCATGAGATCGTCGCCTCCAGCAGCGCGTCGCGGGTGGCCGCGCTGCGCTGCGCCTGGCTGCGGCGCCCTCCCAGATCGACCGGGCTGCTCATGCGACTGATCCTAGAGATATTTGCGTTCAGGCATGAACGTATCTCTGGTAGCGTTCGCGCCGAGCTCGCAATCCGCACCCCGCGCTCGCCGGGGAGCCCACCAACCAGGAGGTCCGACGCATGGCTGCCACCGACGCGCTCGTCTTCGACGCGATACGCACACCGCGGGGCAAGGGCAAGTTCAACGGCTCGCTGCACGGCACCAAGCCCGTCGACCTCGTCGTGGGGCTGATGCACGAGACGCTGATCCGCAACGAGAAACTCGACCCCGGCCGCGTAGACGACGTCGTGCTGGGCTGCGTGTCCCCCGTGGGAGACCAGGGCGCGGACATCGCCAAGACCGCCGCGATCAAGGCCGGCCTGCCCGACACCGTCGCGGGCGTGCAGCTCAACCGCTTCTGCGCCTCGGGGCTGGAGGCCGTCAACGTGGCCGCACAGAAGGTCGCCTCCGGCTGGGAGGACCTGGTGTTCGCGGGCGGCGTGGAGTCGATGTCCCGCGTGCCCATGGGCTCCGACGGAGGCGCGTGGGCGATGGACCCCGAGACCAACTACGACACCTCCTTCGTCCCGCAGGGCATCAGCGCCGATCTGATCGCGACGATCGAGGAGTTCAGCCGCGAGGACGTGGACAGCTACGCCGCCCGCTCGCAGGAACGCGCCGCCGCCGCCGAGGCCGACGGGCGCTTCGCGGGGTCGGTGATCCCGGTGAAGGATCTCAACGAGAACGTGGTGCTCGACCATGAGGAGTTCATCCGGCCCGGCACGACCGTCGAGACGCTGGGCGGGCTGAAGCCGTCCTTCGCGGCGATGGGCGAGATGGGCGGGTTCGACGCGGTCGCCCTGCAGAAGTACCACTGGGTCGAGAAGATCGACCACGTCCACACTCCCGGCAACTCCTCGGGCATCGTCGACGGCGCCTCGCTGCTGACGATCGGCAATGAGCGCACGGGCTCGGAACTCGGGCTCACGCCCAGGGCGCGCATCATGGCCACGGCGGTCTCCGGCGCCGACCCGACGATCATGCTGACCGGGCCCGCCCCGGCCAGCCGCAAGGCGCTGGCGAAGGCGGGCATCAAGGCCGAGGATCTCGACCTCGTCGAGATCAACGAGGCCTTCGCGGCGGTGGTTCTGCGCTTCGTCAAGGACATGGGCTTTGACCTCGAGAAGGTCAACGTCAACGGCGGGGCCATCGCCATGGGCCATCCGCTGGGAGCGACCGGGGGGATGATCCTCGGCACGCTGATCGATGAGCTGCACCGCACCGGCGGCCGCTACGGCCTGGCAACGCTGTGCGTCGGCGGCGGAATGGGAATCGCGACAGTCGTGGAGGCGATCTGATCATGGGAGAGAGCACGACCATCCGCTGGGAGCAGGACGAGGAGGGCATCGTCCTGCTGACGCTGGACGACCCCAACCAGTCGGCCAACACGATGAACGCCGCCTACATCGAGTCGATGGGCGCGACGGTCGATCGCCTCCAGGCCGAGCGGGACTCAATCCGCGGAGTCGTCATCACCTCGGCCAAGAAGACCTTCTTCGCCGGCGGCGACCTCAACGACCTCAGGCAGGTCACCCGCGAGCACGCCGCCGAGTTCGCTGCGGGCATCCGCGAGGTAAAGGGTCAGCTGCGCCGTCTGGAGAGCCTCGGCAAGCCCGTCGTCGCGGCGATCAACGGCGCCGCGCTGGGCGGCGGCCTGGAGATCACGCTGGCCACCCACCACCGGGTGATCCTCGACGACCCCAAAGCCAAGCTCGGCTTCCCCGAGGTCAAGCTCGGGCTGCTGCCGGGCGCCGGCGGTGTGGTGCGCACGGTGCGCATGTTCGGCATCGTCGAAGCTCTGATGGGCCTGCTGATGCAGGGCCAGGAACTGCGTCCCGCCAAGGCGCTGGAGATGGGCCTGGTCGATGAGGTCGTTGCCACGCGCGAGGAGCTCGTGCCGGCCGCCAAGGCGTGGATCAAGGCGCAGCCCGCCGATGAGCCCGTGCAGCAGCCGTGGGACGTCAAGGGCTACAAGATGCCCGGCGGCACACCCTCCAACCCCAAGCTCGCCCAGAACCTGCCGGCCTTCCCGTCGAACCTGCGCAAGCAGCTGAAGGGCGCCAACTACCCGGCGCCGCACCACATCATGGCCGCCGCGGTCGAGGGGGCCCAGGTCGACTTCGACACGGCCATCGAGATCGAGGGGCGCTACTTCACCGACCTGGCCACCGGCCAGGTCTCCAAGAACATGATCCAGGCGTTCTTCTTCGACCTTCAGGCCGTCGGCGGAGACCGTGGGCGCCCGGCGGACCTCGAGACGTTCCACCCCAGGAAGGTGGTCGTGCTGGGCGCCGGCATGATGGGGGCGGCGATCTCCTATGTGTGCGCCAAAGCCGGCATCGAGGTGGTGCTGAAGGACGTCTCCCTGCAGGCGGCCGAACACGGCAAGTCCTACTCGGCGGGCCTGCTGGAGAAGGCGGTCTCGCGGGGACGCTCGACACAGCAGCAGGCCGATGAGCTGCTCGCGCGGATCAACCCGGCGCAGGACGCCGCGGCCGCCTAGGGGGCGGACCTGGTGATCGAGGCCGTGTTCGAGGACCCGGCGGTCAAGGCGCAGGTTTTCGCGGAGATCGAGCCCCATCTGGCACCCGGCGCGCTGCTGGGATCGAACACCTCCACGCTGCCCATCACCGAGCTGGCGGAGGGCGTCTCGCGCCCGGGCGAATTCATCGGGCTGCACTTCTTCAGCCCCGTGGACAAGATGCCGCTGCTGGAGATCATCAAGGGCGAGAAGACCACCGACGAGACCCTCTACCGCGCGCTGGACCTGGCCAGGCTGATCAGGAAGACGCCGATCGTCGTCAACGACAGCCGCGGCTTCTTCACCAGCCGCGTGATCGGCACGTTCATCAACGAGGGCATCTCGATGCTGCTGGAGGGCGTGCCCGCGGCCTCCATCGAGCAGGCCTCCGGCCAGGCGGGATACCCGGCGCCGGTGCTGCAGCTGAGCGACGAGCTCAACCTCAACCTGGCCAAGAAGATCCGCGACGCGACGCGCGCGGCGATCGAGGCCGAAGGCGGAAGCTGGCAGCCCCACCCCGCCTTCGCTGTCGTGGACAGGCTGCTCCAGGAGGGACGCGGCGGCAAGCTCGCGGGGGCCGGCTTCTACGACTACGAGGATGGGAAGCGCGCGGGCCTGTGGAAGGGGCTGAAGGACGCGTTCCCCGAGACCGACGATCCCGCCTCGATCTCGCTGAAGGACCTCGAGGAGCGCATGCTGTTCATCGAGTCCATCGAGACGGTCAGGTGCCTGGAGGAGGGCGTCATCGAGACCGTCGCGGACGCCAACATCGGCTCGATCTTCGGCATCGGCTATCCGGGCTGGACGGGAGGCGTGCTGCAGTACATCAACGGCTACGCCGGCGGCGTGGCGGGCTTCGTGGCCCGCGCGCGCGAGCTCGCCGAGCGCTACGGCGAGCGCTTCCAGCCGCCGGAGTCGCTGGTGGAGAAGGCCGAGCGCGGCGAGACCTACAGCGACCGCGAGGCGGCGGTGAGCGCCGCCTGAGCGGCGCCCTCGGGAATGCGGGCAACTAGCATGGCGGGCGGTGAGCACCATTGGCCGCACCGCCGCGCTGGTCGTGCTGTGGGCGTGCCTGTCGGCTCTGTGGGCCTGCGGCGCGGGCGCTCTGGCGCGCGCGCCCGGCGCGCGCTTCATAGACGGCATCTCCGATCAGAGCCTGCCGGCGTGGTACGGATCGTTCCCCGCGAGCCCGTTCGCCTCGTTCCTCTCCCAGGAGCGCCTCGGCGGCGACCCGCGCCAGATCACGATGGCCCGCTACGTGGTGCAGTGGAACGTCGCATCCGAGCCCAGCACTGGCGCCGATGCGGCCGGCGACTACCGCGAACGCCTGGAAGCTTGGCTCGCCGACGTCGCCTCGGCCGGGCTGACACCCGTTCTCGCGCTCACCAGCTACGACGGCGAGCGCCCGCGCGGGCCGGCGCAGTACGCGCCGGCGCTGAGCGCGCTGCTGGCCCTCGCCGCGGCGCAGGGCTCTCCCGTGCACTGGGTGGAGGCCTGGAACGAGCCCAACGACCAGGGCGGCGAGCCGCCGGCGGCGGCGGCCGCGTTCGCCGACGCAGCGAGCTCCATCTGCGCGGCGGGCGCAGCGTGCACGGTGATCGCGGGAGACCTGCAGGACGGCCCGCAGGCGCTCGCCTACGAGCTCGAATACGAGCGCGCGCTGCGCTTCGCCCCGCGCGTGTGGGGGTTCCATCCATACGTGGCCGTCAAGCACCACGACGCCGCGAACCTGCTGGAGCTGATCGCGGCGCTGCCCGACGGGGGCGCCGGCTCGCAGATCTGGTTCACCGAGGTCGGCGCCTACTACTGCGAGGCCGGGGCGCTGCGCGGTGAAGCGCTGCAGGCGCAGGACGCCGAGTACCTGCTGCGCCTGATCGCGGACCCGGCGCTCGCGCCGACGCACGTCTTCTACTACGGCTTCCTCTACAAGGACGGTGAGGCCGCCCCCTGCGAAGAGGGCAGCGGGGCCAGCGACACGGAGCTGTTCGGACCCGCGGGCCGGCCGCGCGCGGCGGCGGAAGTGCTGCTCGGCGGCATCGCGGGCGCGCGCTCCTTCCTGTTCGGCCCCGCGCCCTAGGAGTGGCGCCGCTCAGGCGGCCGTCGCGGCGACGATCTCGGCCATCAGCTCGTGCAGGTCGTGGTTGGCTTCATAGACCATGCGCTGGCGCGCGGCGCCGTTGCCCTTGCCGAGCAGGTCGCGCACGCCCTCGAGCTGCTCCTCGCAACCCAGGGCGCGGGCGTGGGGCACAAGGCGCGCCAGCAGCGCCTCCGTGAGCTCGACGACGCTCCTTGTCTCGCCGCTTGGGAAGTCGAACAGGCGCCCCTCCAGGCCGTGGCGGGCGGCGATCCAGCGGTTCTCATCGAGGATCTCCCACGGCGGGTCGACCGCGGTGACACCATCCTGGAGCTCCTCGGCCAGCAGCCTGACCAGCGAGAGCACCATCGCGCTGAGCGCCGCAGTGTGCTCCACGCGCGTCTGGGAGTCCATTGCGCGGATCTCGATCGTCCCCAGGCGCGGGTGCGGTCGCACGTCGTACCACAGGTATGTGTAGTCCTCGATCATGCCCGCGCGCGTCATGCGCTGCACGCGCTCGGCGAAGTCCTCCCAGCTGCCGAAGCGCGGCGGCAGCCCTACGCGGGGGAAGGCGCGGAAGATGGGGACGCGGCTGGACATGAGCCCGGTCAGCTCGCCACGCCACAGCGGTGAGTTGCCCGACAGCGCGATCAGCAGCGGGACGTGGGCGCGCAGCTCGTTGGCCACGTGCATGGTCACCTGCGGATCGTCCATGCCCACATGCACGTGCATGCCGAACACGAGCTCCTGGCGCGCGACGAACCCCAGCGACTGCACCAGGCCCCGGTAGCGGTCGTGGCTGACGATGCGCTGGTCCTCCCAGCGTGCGAAGGGATGGGTTCCCGCGGCGCCGATCTCCAGGCCGTTGGCGCGCGCCCGGTCGCTTGCCAGCGAGCGCAGCGCGCGCAGCTCCGCCTCCGCGTGGGCGATGTCGCTGCACGGGGAGGTGGCGATCTCGAGCACCGACTCCAGCAGCTCCGGCTGGATCTGCCCGGCTGGCGGCGGGTCGCCGTCGAGGATCGAGTCGATGCGGTTGACCAGGTCCAGCGAGGAGGCGTCGAGGATCATCAGCTCCTCCTCGATCCCCACCGTGTAGCGGGGACCGTTGAAGTTGTGATCCATCCCGGCACCCTACCCTCCGCGGGCGCGCCCATTCCCACCGCCGCTGTGCGGCGACTGTCTATCTTGAGCGCATGAGCGCCGCGGGCTTCTCGATCCGCTGGGCCGGTGGCCCGCAGGACATCCGCGCGGCACAGGCTGTGCGCTTCGAGGTGTTCTGCCGCGAGCAGGGTGTTCCGGTGGAGGAAGAGCTCGACGGCCTGGACGAGCAGGCGCTGCACGTCCTCGCGCACGAGCGGCTGCAGGGCGGGGGGGAGGGGCCGCTGATCGCCACGCTGCGCCTGCTCGTCTCCGGTGAGCAGGCGAAAGTCGGCCGGGTGGCCGTGCAGGAGGCCTGGCGGCGGCGGGGGATCGCCTCGGAGATGCTCACGCTCGCGCTGGCGCGCGCCCAGGAGCTGGGATGCACGCGCGCGCGGCTCGCCGCCCAGCTGGAGGCGGCGGCGCTCTACGAGCAGTCGGGTTTCGGCGTGGAGTCCGAGGTCTTCCAGGAGGCCGGCATCGCGCACGTGTGGATGGGGCGCTCGCTCACGCCAGGCTAGGCCGCGGACGCCGCCGGGCTCCCCTGCGGCGGGGGCTCGCCCGTCAGCTCGCGCGCTAGTCGCCGCAGCAGATCCTCCACCGCCGGATCGCGCGTGGCCGACTCGTCGGCGAGCACCTCCAGCAGCAGCTCCCGGCGCGCGGCAACGGCGCGCGCCGCCAGGGCTCTGCCCTGCACGGTCAGCTCCGCGCCGTCCTCGTTGCCGATCAGGCTCTTCTCGCGCAGCTCCGAGACCGCGCCGGCGATCATGGCGGGGTCGACGCCCTCGCCTTCGGCCAGCGCGCGGGCGCGGCCGGGGCCGTGCTCGTCGATGCGCACCAGCGCCCACGTGGCCGCCGGGCTCAGCGCGACGTCGGCGCGCTCGGCCAGGCGCCGCGCGAACGCGCGCCGGCGCTCGGGCCCGGACGCGCGCGCCAGCGAGCGCTCGAGCTCCGCCAGCGAATCCGGAGAGCGTGGCGCTGCCAGGCTGTCGTCCAGGCCGGTGCTCGTCGCGGCCGCTTCGCGCAGGGGCTTCTCCTGCAGCAGCCAGCTCAGCAGGAAGCCGACCGCAGCCACCCCGGCGGCCGCGACGAACACCGGGCTGAGCGCGTGCACGTAGGCGTCCTCGTAGAGCCTGCGCGCGCCGCCGGGCAGCCTCTCCACCTGTTCGCCGGTGAGGCGCGCGCCTTTGGCGATCTGTTCGCTCAGCTTGCCGCTGAAGGCGCCGTGCAGCTGCGAGGAGAGGCGCGAGCTGAAGATCGTGCCGAACACGGCCGCGCCCAGCGAGCCGCCGATGCCACGGAACAGCGTCACCCCCGAGGTGGCAGAGCCGAGCACCGAGTAGTCAACGGCGTTCTGCACCGCCAGCACCAGCACCTGCATCACCGAGCCCAGCCCCACGCCGAGCACCAGCAGGTACAGGTCGGCCTCCACGCTGCTCGTCCCCAGCCCCAGGCGGGAGAGCAGCAGCAGCCCCACCGCCATCAGCGCGGTGCCCGCGATCGGGAACGCGCGGTAGCGCCCCGTGCGGGAGATCACCTGCCCGGAGGTGATCGACATGACCAGCACCCCCACCATCAGCGGGATCAGCTTCAGCCCCGCGCCGGTGGGCGTGGCGGCGTCCACCGTCTGGAAGTACAGCGGCAGGAACGTGACCGACCCGAACAGCGCGAAGCCCACCACCAACGACTCGGCGCCGGCGACCACGAAGATCTTCTCGCGCAGCAGCCGCGGCGGCAGCACCGGCTCGCTCGCCCTGCGCTCGACGGCCACGAAGCCCGCGAGCAGCAGCACCCCCAGCGCCGCCACCACGACCGTCTGGAGCGAGCCCCACGCCCAGGTTGTGCCGCCGAGGCTCGCCACGAGCACGATCGCGGAGAGGCCCGAGGCGAGCACGCCCGCTCCGAGGTAGTCGATGACCGGCCGGCCGCTGGCACCGCCGCGCGGAAGGGTGCTCGAGAGCACGATCAGCGCGATCAGGCCGAGCGGGATGTTGACGTAGAAGATCCAGCGCCAGGAGACCGTCTGCACGATGGCCCCGCCCAGCAGCGGGCCGGCGACGCTCGCGACGCCGAACACCGCTCCGAACAGGCCCTGGTATTTCCCGCGGTCGCGCGGCGGCACGATGTCGCCGATCACCGACTGGGTCAGCACGATCAGCCCGCCCGCGCCCAGCCCCTGCACCGCCCGGAAGGCGATCAGCTCGGTCATGCTGCCCGCCTGCCCGCACAGCGCCGAGCCGATCAGGAACACGCACACCGCGGTCTGCAGCACGCGCTTGCGGCCGTACAGGTCGCCGAGCTTGCCGTAGATGGGGGTGACCGCCGTCTGCGCGAGCAGGAACGCGCTCGTCACCCATGCCAGCCGGTCCAGGCCGCCCAGGTCCCCGACGATCGTCGGCAACGCCGTCGCGACGATCGTCTGATCGAGAGCCGCCAGCAGCATCACCAGCATCAGCCCCGAGAAGATCACGCGCAGCCGCTGTGGCGTGACCGGTGCGGGCACCGCGATGGACAGCGTGGCGGCGGACATGTGCTGGGCGATCCTAACCGCGCCCGCCGGGCGGCCCGACGCCGCGGCTGCGATACCACGAGCCGGAGGCGATCGTGCGCCCGGAGCCGGCGGGCCCGCTGGCGGTGTAGACCCAGGCATGCACGTCGGGCTCGATCAGCCGGACGACGCTGCGCAGGAAGCTCGAGCCCTCGGGATCGGCGGGGTCGCAGTCCTCGAACGGGTCCAGCGTGGCGAACACGCTCACGTCGAGGATGCGGAACAGCTCGCCCTCAACGACGCCCTCTCCCGCCACCAGCCCGGGCCATTCGCCCAGGTCGATCAGCGCTCCGCGGATCTTGCACGGGCCCGCGGGCGCCAGCAGCTCGCGCACGCCCAGCTCCTCCTGGCAGGGGAACCCGCTCATCAGCGTGCCGTAACAGGCGAGGTACTCGATCCGGGCGTGCCCCTGCATCGCAGGCGATCCTAGCCCCGCGCCACGCATCCGCCGCTGCGACGGGGCGGCCCCGATGCGCCTGCCAGAGACGATGCGCGCGCAGGGCGCGTCGGGCTCGCCCAGGCCCCCGTGTCGCCGAGCCGCGCCCATGTGGCACCGCGCAGGCGCGTCGGGCTCGGCCATGCCCCCGTGTCGCGGAGCCGCGCCCGCGCGGCACCGCGCAGGCGCGTCGGGCTCGGCCATGCCCCCGTGTCGCGGAGCCGCGCCCGCGCGGGCATTACGATCCGCCGATGAGCCAGCAGCCATCGGCAGCGCAGGTGCGCTCGATCGCCTCCGTCGCCGAGCGCGATCTCGAGGACCTGCTGGTGCTCCTGCGGGCCTACTGCGACTTCTACGAGGTCTCCCCACAGCGAGCCGATCTGCTCGCTCTTTGCCGTGCGCTGCTCGCCGATGCGCAGCTGGAGGGATTTCAGCTGATCGCGCGCGAGCACGACGGCGAGGCGGTGGGCTTCGCGACGGTGTTCTGGAGCTGGGACACGACCGTGGCGAGCCGCATCGGGATCATGAACGACGTCTACGTGGCCCCCGGCGCACGCGGTGGGGGCCTCGGGCGTGCGCTGATCCAAGCGTGCGTGGAGCGCTGCCGCGCGCGCGGCGCCGAGCGCCTGGAGTGGGTAACCGGCCGCGGCAACGGCCGCGCCCGCGCGCTGTATGACAGCATCGGCGCCGTCGAGGAACCCTGGGTGAGCTACTCGCTGCCAACCGCGCGCGAGCCCGAGGGGCGCGGCTCGCACGTACGCCGCGGCTGAGCCGGCGATGCTCCTCGCCCTCCTTGGAGCGATGCTGCTGATGCTGCTCGCCCCGCTCGCGCCGCGGGCGAGTGCCGCCCCGTCGCCGTCGCTGCTGGACTCGCCCTACGAGTATCTCGGCTGGGGCGAACCGCAGCCGCCCGTGAGCGTGATGGCGGCCACCGGCATCAGGGGCGTCACGCTCGCGTTCATCCTCACCCACGGTGTGTGCAACCCGGAGTGGGACGGCTCGCGCCCGCTGCTGGGGGGCTCCGACGCCGCGGCGATCGAAGCGATCCGCGCGGCCGGCGGCGAAGTGGTCGTCTCCTTCGGCGGCTGGAGCGGCGCCAAGCTCGGCGTGTCCTGCAAAACGCCAGCGGCGCTCGCCGCGGCCTATCAGGAGGTGGTCTCCGCCTACTCGCTGGCGGCGATCGACATCGACATCGAGCACACCGAATTCGCAAGCGCGCCGGTGCGCAAGCGGGTGGTGGCAGCGCTGGCGATCCTCCAGCGCCAGGACCCCGGCCTCGAGATCTCGGTGACCTTCGGAATCGGCGAAACCGGGCCCGAAACGGTCGGGCGCAGCCTGATCGCCGACGCCGCCGCGATCGGCTTCCAGCCGACGGTGTGGACGGGCATGCCCTTCGACTTCGGCCGGCCGCTCACCGACATGGGGCACGCCTCGATTCGTGCCGCCCAAGCCCTCGCCGCCGACCTGGTCTCCGCCTACGGCGTGTCAACGCCTTTCGCCTACCAGCACACGGGTATCTCGAGCATGAACGGCAAGACCGACGAAGCGTCGGAGACCGTGAGCGTGGCCAACTTCGAAACGATGCTGGCGTTCGCGCGCGAAGTGCAGCTCGGGCGCATGAGCTTCTGGTCGGTCAACCGCGACCGGCCGTGCCCCGCGCACGACCCCGGCGCGGAATGCAGCGGTATCGCGCAGCAGCCCTACGCGTTCACCGAGCTGCTGGCCGGCTACGACGCCCAGGGCCCAAGCTAGGCCCTGGCGCTGGCCTGCGGGTCCAGGCGCGACATGGTGACGGCGGCGCTCAGCTCCGAGGCGGCGCCGCCGAGGTAGAGGCCCTTCACGGGCGGCACGTCGGCATAGAAGCGCCCGTGGCCGATCTTCACGTGCGTCTCGCCGGTGAGGCGGCGGTTGGTGGGGTCGGCGCTCACCCACACCGGCTCGCCGTGCCCGTCGGTGCCGGGCAGCAGCGCCTCCAGCCACGCGTGCGTGTCCACCTCCACCGAGTTCTCGCCCTCCTCCTGCGGCGCCGCCCACAGGTAGCCGGAGACGTAGCGCGCGGCGATGCCCCGGCGGCGCAGCAGCACCAGCGAGAGGTGGGCGAAGTCCTGGCAGACCCCGGCGCCCACTTCCAGCAGATGCTCGACGGTGGAGCCGACGTAGGTGGCGCCGGGCCTGTATTCGAAGCGCTCGGGCACGAGCTCGCACAGCAGCTCGAGCGTCTCAAGGGGGCTGTCGGCCTCGAGCGCCGCATCCAGATCCTCCAGGCCGGGGATCGGCGGCTGGTCCTGCCACGGCAGCGCGAACTCCCCGGCGGCGTCGACATATGAGCTGCTGCGCAGGCTCTCCCACGACCCGTCCGGCGGCTCGGGCGGGGCGGAGGTGACGACGCGGGCGCGCACGTCGATGGTCAGGTGGTCGTGCGCGGAAGGGATGCCGAACTCGAGCACCTCCGTGCCGAAGTAGTCCAGGTAGCGGCTGACCCTCGCCTCGGGCTCGATGCGCGTGTGGAACTCGTCGCAGCGCTGCGTGGAGGTCGTCGCCGGACGCACGCGAAGCGCGTTGAGGTTGTCGGTGACGGGGGCCTTGTAGTGGTACTCGGTCAGGAAGCGGATGGCGAAGTGCACGGCGCGATCACCTCCTGTCCCCGGCGGAGGCGGCTCCCGCGAAGTAGCGCTCGGCGACGTCCTGGTCGATGCGCGCCAGCTCCTGCTGGGCCTGTTCGCAGATGCCGGTCAGCTCCGCGCCCTCGGGCAGCGCGCGGCGCTGGAAGTCCAGGTCGGCTGCGAGCCGGCTGACGCGCAGCACGGGCTTTGAGTTGCGCGGCCCCGCGTCGGCGCGGGTGAACACCTCGTGCAGGGAGTCCACGCACGCGGCAACGCTATCGGGGTAGGCGCGCTCGAACAACAGGAAGCGCGCGACGGGGTGCGCGTTGGGCGGGGCGGTGACCGCCCGCAGGTAAGCGTGAAAGCCGCCGACCGCCTGCAGCAGGATCAGCGCGTGGCCGTCGGCGGCGGTCGAGTCGCCGGGGGGCAGCGCGACGCGCAGCATCCGCAGCACCATGTCGGAGACCTCGATCAGACCGCCCGCGTCCAGGAAGTACTTGGCTTCGTCGCGCAGCATCGTGCGGTTGGCGACCCCCCAGATGAGAGCGGTGCGCTCCTTGACGTACTGCGAGGCCATGTATGGACCCGAGGGTGCCGTCCAACCTGGCTGGGACCCGCCGCGCAGGCGCAGCGTGGTCGTGTTGATCGCCTCCCACATCTCGGCGCTGATCACGTCGCGCACGGTGCGCGCGCCTTCGCGCGCGCGTTCGATGCTCGCGAGCATCGAGCCGGGGTGCTCGGGGTCCAGCGTGATCTGCCCGAGCGCCTCGATGCTCGAGGAGCCCTCATCGACGTCGCCCAGCATCGCCATCAGCCCGCCCGAGCCGAAGCTGACGCCCGGGCGCGAGTCCGATGCCCCCTGCAGCTCGGAGTGGAACACGGCCTCCGCCGCACGCGCGGTGAACTCGGCGCGGGCGAGGTTGCGCCCGAGCCAGTAGAGCTCGTGTGCGATCCGCGCGAGCATTCAGTCCGATTCGCGGTTCTGCTGTTGTTGCTGTTGCTGCTGCTGTCCAACCCACGCGCCGTAGCGCAGGTCGGGCAGCGCCGGGGGCTGGGTGTCGGCGATTGGCGGGCCGGCGCGGTCGGCGTCGTCACCGTCCTCCAGCACCCACGTGTCCTTGGAGCCTCCGCCGCGCGATGAGTTGACTATCAGCGACCCCTCCTCGAGCGCCACCCGTGTGAGCCCGCCGGGCACGATGTCGATGCGCTCGCCGAAGACGGCGAAGGGCCGCAGGTCGACGTGCCTGGGGGCCAGCACCCCGTCGGCGCCGACGGTCGGCACCGTGGAGAGCCGGACGACATCCTGGGCGATCCAGCGTTCGGGGTCGGCGGTGATCCGCCGGCGCATGCGCTCGATCTCCACCTCGGAGGCGTGCGGGCCGATCATCACCCCTTTGCCGCCGGACTCGCCGGTGGGCTTGACCACGAGCTCCTCCAGGCGCCCGAGCACATGCTCGAGCATTTCGGGGTCGGAGAGCAGGTAGGTCCTGACGTTCTCGAGGATCGGCTCCTCGCCGAGGTAGAAGCGGATCATGTCCGGCACGAAGCAGTAGATCGCCTTGTCGTCGGCCACGCCCGTGCCCAGCGCGTTTGCGATCGCAACGCTCCCCGCGCGGTAGGCGCGCAACAGCCCCGGCACGCCGAGCAGCGAGTCGGGGCGGAACTCCAGCGGGTCCACGAAGTCGTCGTCGATGCGGCGGTAGACGGCGTGCGCTCGCTCCAGCCCGCGCGTGGTGCGCATGTAGAGCACGTCGTCGCGCACCACCAGATCCGATGCCTCCACCAGCTCGACGCCCATCTGGCGCGCGAGGAACGCATGCTCGAAGTAGGCGGGGTTGGCGGGTCCCGGCGTCCAGACCACGACCGTCGCCTCGCTCTCGGCGGAGGGGGCGACCGAGCGCAGCGCGCCGAGCAGCAGCTGAGGGTAGTGGTCGACGCGCCGCACGCGGTAGGAGGCGAACAGCTCGGGGACCAGGCGCGCCATCGCGGCGCGGTTCTCCAGCACGTAGGAGATGCCCGAGGGGATGCGCACGTTGTCCTCGATGACCTTCCACGTGCCGTCGCTGTGGCGCACCAGGTCGCAGCCGGCGACGTGCGTGTAGACGCCGCCGGGCGGGCGGATGCCGTGCACGGCGCGCGCGAAATGCGAGCAGGAGGCGACCAGCCGCCACGGCACGATGCCCTCGCGGACGATCTCGCGCGCGTGGTAGACGTCATCGACGAAGTGGTTGAGCGCGCGGATGCGCTGGGCGAGGCCGCGCTTGATGGCGCGCCACTCCTCGCCGTTGAGCACGCGCGGGACCAGGTCCAGCGGGAATGGGCGTTCGTGGGAGGCGCCGCTGACGCTGCTCGTCTCGAAGGTGATGCCCTGCTGCATGAAGATCGCGTCGCGGCGGCGCCCGGCGTCCATCAGGCCCTCGGGGCCCAGCCGGCCGAGCTCTTCGATCAGCGCCAGCGCGGTCGGGCGGGGAGTGCCGTCGGCCTCGAACAGCTCGTCAAGGAACGGCGCCTGAGGGCGATATTGCGCGACGGCAGGGGTCTCCACGCCGGAGCTCACCGAGAGATTCTCCCGCTGTGCGCAGCGGTTTTCCTTGGACGTTTGGAGAAACCGGTGCTCGCGCGCGTGCGCAGGTGTCGCAAGCTCAGTTCGGCCAGCGCCCGTGGCGGTCGAAGTAGTCGCGCGCCTCCGCCTCGCGCTCGCGCTGGCGGTCGCCGCTCACGCCGATGCGGTACAGCCAGTTGATGAAGTAGATGGCCAGGCCGGCGCTGACGATGCTCGCGCCGCCCTCCAGGTCGATTTCGCTGCCCATGCACATCACGATCACGCCCGCGAGCGTGACCACGGCGGGAAGGATGTAGCGCACGGTGCGCATCGGCCACGGGTTGGGCGGCTGCGGCGCTGTCTGGTGGTCCTGCGGCCCGGCCGCGCCCAGCGGCTCGCGCTGGGCCAGCGGCGCTCTGGGATGGTCCTCGCGCCTGCTCGGCCGCAGGCGAGCGGGTCTGCGGGAGGGGGTTGGATTGCTCATCGTGCGGGCACCGTCTCCTCGATGCTAGGGGTTGGCGGCAGCTGGTCCGGAGCCGCCGGCGCGCCGGGGTCGGTTTCTTCGCTCAGCAGCGCCGCGCAGCGCCGCGCCGTCTCGCGCGCCCAGGACCCGGTGCTGAGCAGACCGAGGCTCACGACCGCCACACCGCAGCCGGCCACCAGCCACCACACCGCATGGCTCGAGGAGGCCAGGCCTCTGCCCACTCCCGAGGCGGCTGCGGTGCCGAGGATCGAACCGGCCACCGCGACCCCAAGGACCTGCCCGACCTGGCGGCTGGTGGAGGCCACGGCCGCCGCCACCCCGGCCTGGTTGTTGGGCATGCCCGAGACGGCCGTGAAGGTGATCGGCGGATTCACCGCGCCGAAGCCGAGCCCGAAGATTGCATAGGCGAGCAGGATCGTCCAGATGGGCGTGGATGGCGTGAGAGCGGTGAGGATCAGCGCCGCCACCGTCACGCAGCTGCCGGCGAAGACCAGCGGCACGCGCGGCCCCCTGCTGCCGACCCACCGCCCGGAGCGCGGACTCAAAAGCAGGGCCCCGAGTGCCATCGGCAGCACGGCCAGGCCCGCCTGCAGGGCGGTGAAGCCGCGCACATCCTGGAGATAGAGCGTGTTGAGGAAGAGAAAGGCCGTGAACGCTGCGAACACGCACACCGCGATGGCGGTCGCTCCCGAGAAGGGCACGCTGCGGAAGAAGCGCAGTTCGATCAGCGGATCCTCCCGGCGGGGCTCGTAGAGAGCCAGGCCAAGGAACGCTGCCGCTGCTAGGACCCCCAGGCCGATCGTCTGCGCCGAGGACCAGCCGGCGTCGGGCCCTCCGATGATCGCGTAGGTCACAGAGGCAAGGCCGAGGATCACCAGCGTCTGGCCCACCGGGTCGACGCGCCGGGCGCGTGTGGCCTTGGATTCGGGCACGAACAGCGCCGTGAGCAGGATCGCCGCGAGGCCGATCGGGACGTTGATCCAGAAGATCGAGCGCCAGCCCACGTACTCGGTGAGCGCGCCGCCCACGATCGGGCCCAGGGCGAGGCTGATGCCGACGACCGCGCCCCACGCGCCGATCGCGCGCGCTCGTTCGCGCGGCTCGGTGAAGACGTTGGTGATGATCGACATCGCCACCGGGTTGAGCATCGAGCCCCCGACACCCTGCAACATCCGCGCCGCGATCAGCCAGCCGAGGGTGGGGGCGAGGCTGCACAGCAGCGAGCCGGTGACGAACAGCGCCAGGCCCGCCTGGAAGGTGCGTTTGCGCCCGATCCGGTCTGCGGTGGAGCCCGACAGCAGCAGCAGGCTGGCCAGCACGAGCACGTACGCGTCGATCGTCCACTGCAGACCCGAGGTCGAGGCGTGCAGGTCCCTGCGAATCGACGGCAGCGCCACGTTGACGATCGTGTTGTCCATCGCCACGATCAGCAGGCTCATGCAGCACACCGCGAGGATGGTCATGCGGCGGCGCTGGCTGAGCTGGGACGTGCCTTCCACCCCAACGTTCTAGCGTCTACGATCGTTGCTGCCGGCCGGCGGCGGTGCCGCGGCGAGTCCAATTCACCTCATGACCCAGGCCACGATCGACGAGCTGACGCTCTCAGACGACCCCGAGCGCTGGGAGAGCCTCGGCTTCACGGTGACCGGCGATGTCTGCCAGATCGGCACGGTCAGCGTGCGCCTGAAAGGCGCGCGGGAGGGCGGCGGGATACTCGGCTGGTCGCTGCGAGACATAGCTTCCACGGACCTCGACGGGCTGCCGACCACACGCTCGCATGCGCCCGCACCGGAGGCCGCGGACACGCACCCGAACGGAACGGTGGCGATCGACCACGTCGTGGCGATGTCGCCCTGCTTCCAGCGCAGCGTCGATGCGCTGCTCGCCGCGGGGCTTGAGCTGCGGCGCGTGCGCGAGGAGCCCACCCCGGCCGGCGCCCCGCGCCAGGCCTTCTTCCGCCTGGGGCCGGAGATCCTCGAGCTCGTGCAGGAGCCCGAGGAGGTCGTCGAACGAGCCGGAGGGCCGGACCGGCCCGCGCGGCTTTGGGGCCTGGCGCTGCGCGTGCGCGACCTGGGCACGAGCGCGGAGCTGATGGGCGAGCACCTGGGAACGGTGCGCCCGGCCGTCCAGCCCGGCCGGCTGATCGCCACCGTACGGCGCTCGGCGGGCCTGCATGTGCCGCTGGCGCTGATGAGCGAGACGATGGGACTCGTGGCGGAGCAGGCTCGATGACCCAGCAGATCTGGACGGCGGTCGACGAGTACGTCGAGGAGAAGCTGATCGGGCCCGACGACGCGCTCGAGCAGGCCCTGCGGGCGAGCGCCGCGGCGGGTCTGCCGCCGATCGCGGTATCACCTGCGCAGGGCAAGCTGCTGTACCTGCTCGCCCGCGTGCACGGGACCAGGACGGTGCTGGAGGTGGGCACGCTCGGGGGCTACAGCACGATCTGGCTCGCACGCGCCCTGCCCGCCGGCGGGAGCCTCGTCTCGCTCGAGCTCAACCCGGCCTACGCGGACGTTGCGCAGTCGAACCTCGCGCACGCCGGGCTGGCCGACCGCGTGCAACTGCGCGTGGGAGCGGCGATCGAGAGCCTGCGGACGCTGGTGGCGGAGGGCGCGGGGCCCTTCGACCTGATCTTCCTCGACGCCGACAAGCCCAGCACCCCGGAGTACTTCGAGCAGGCGCTTCAGCTCTCGCGGCCGGGCGGGCTGATCATCAGCGACAACGTGGTGCGCGGCGGGGCCCTCGCCGAGCAGGACACCGAGGATGCCGGCGCGCGCGGCATGCGCCGCTTCCACGACATGCTGGCCGCGGAGCCTCGCATCACCGCCACGACGATCCAGACCGTCGGGCGCAAGGGCTACGACGGCTTCACCGTCGTGCTCGTCGAGTCCTGATCGCCGCGCGCCGGCGCCTGCTCGAGCGGACTGCTTGGATGTTCGGCTGAACCCAAGCCGAGAGGGGAGCAGCCGCGATGCGCACAGCCGTGCTGGGGATGGGCAACATGGGTCGCGCCGTCGCCGAGCGCCTGCTCGGGGCCGGGCACGAGGTGACGGTCTGGAACCGCACCGCCGGCAGGGCGGGCTCGCTCCTGGCCGCCGGGGCACGCGAGGCCTCCGACGCGGCGCAGGCCGCCGCGCAGGCACAGGCGACGTTCACATCGCTGGCCGATGACGCCGCCGTGCGCGAGGTCGTGGCGGGTGTGGGTGGAGTCGGAGCGGCGCTCGGCGACGGCGTGCTGATCGACGTGAGCACCGTCTCGCCGCAGAGCACCGCGCTGATCTCAGAGGCCGCCGGCGGGCGGCTGCTGGCGGCCCCGATTCTCGGCGCCCCCGCCGCGGTCACCGCGGGCGAGGCCGCCTACCTCATATGCGGCCCGCATGAGCTCGTCGAGCTCGTCGCGCCCGTCCTCGAGTCGCTGGCGCCGCAGGAGCGGCGCATCTATCTCGGCGAGGATCTCGCGCTCGCCCCGACGCTGAAGCTGCTGTCCAACTACCTGCTGATGTCGGGCATCGCGGCGCTGGCCGAGGTGGTCGCCACCGCGCAGGCGGCAGGGCTGGCCGACGAGCTGATCCTCGGGTTCCTGGGGCGCGCGCCGCTGGTGGCGCCCGCACTGCACAACCGCCTGCAGGACATCGTCAGCGGCGAGCACGACGGCTGGTTCACAACGACGCTCGGCGCCAAGGACGTACGCCTGGCGGAGCAGCTCGCCTCCTCCCACGGGCTCGAGCTGCCGCTCGCCGCCGCGGTGGCCGGCCGCTACGAGGAGGCCGCACGGCAGGGGTGGGCGCAGGCGGACCTGGGGGCGATCGTCGAGCTGCTGCGCGGCCGCTGAGCCGCGTTTGCCTTCCGCCGCGGCGCGAATCATCCGTCCAAAAGGGAGCCCGGCGCTCAAACGCCGCGGCGCTGCGGCCGAGATTGGGGGGTAGCAACGGTCGCTCAGGGCAAACCCGTCGTGAGGCGGGGACGCAAAGCCAGGGATCTCTCGAGACCGCCCGGCCGCCGACCTCACCCGAAAGACCGCGCGTGCGGCACACGGAGGTCCTGAGATGTCAAGCAGCTCCCACAAGATCGCTCCGCCGCCCATCAAGCAGTGGCTCCTTGTCGCCTTCGCGACGGGTGTCGTCTCGGGCGGCCCGATAGCGGTCGTTTGGTGGCTGCGTGCCTCAGGCACCGTCTCATCCGTGATCTTCGGCGTGAGCATTGGGATGATCCTGTCCCTTGGAGCCTCCTTTGCCGGGCGACTGCTGTGGGAGCGGCACCCGGCATCGGAGGACCTCCTGTTCAGCGATCTGATGGTGTGGGGCTATCTGCACCGCCGCCGCGTCGAGCATCGCCTCGCCAGCGCGGTCAACACGCTCGGGCCGATGAGCGCCGCCCAGGGCCGCTCCGCCGGGGGACTGAGCGTCAAGGAGCAGGCCAAGCGCCTGGAGGGCCTGGTTGCGTGCGTGGAGACGCGCGACCCCTACCTCCACGGCCACTCGCGCCGCGTCGCCCGATACTCCTGGATGATCGCCGGTCGCATGGGCCTCAGCAGGGAGGAAGTCGCGCGCATCCGCACCGCCGCGGCCATCCATGACGTTGGCAAGATCGAGACTCCCAAGGAGGTGCTGCACAAGCCGAGCCGGCTCAACGACGAGGAGTACGCGATCATCAAGCGCCACCCCGGCGACGGCGCGCAGATGACCGAGGCGCTGCACGACCCCGCACTGACAGCGATGGTGCGCCACCACCACGAGCGCCTGGACGGCACCGGCTACCCCGACAGCCTCGCGGGCGAGAACATCCCCCTTGGCGCGCGCATCATCGCGGTGGCGGACACCTTCGACGCAATCACCTCCTCGCGCCCCTACCGCAGCGCCAGCGCTCACCGCAAGGCGATCGAGATCCTGCAGGAGGAGTCGGGCACGCGTCTTGACACGGCGGTCGTGCGGGCGTTCACCGGCCACTATGCCGGGCGCAGGCCGCTGGTCATCTGGGCCTCCCTGACAAGCCTGCCCGAACGCATCGTCTCGGTCTTCTGGAGCGCCGCCGGGGGGGTGGCCTCCGCGGCGAAGGTCGCCGCCGTCGCCACGCTCATCGGCGTGACCGCCGCGACCTCCTCGCTCGCGCTGCCCGCGCCCAGCCACGCGCGTAGGACAAAGGCCTCGCTCCTGACGCGTGTGCGGGGTGGCGCGGACCACGCGCCCGCCGCCGCACAGCGCACGCGCAAGGGCAGCTCGGTGGCCGCGCCGGCCGGCGGCGCCTCCCAGCGGCACCGCCGCCGCTCCGCCGCGGGGCCGAGCGTGAGCCGCTCCGCGGGCACAGCGGCGGGCGCCGCACCCGGCGCGGCGGGCACGGGGAGCCAGGCGCAGTCGTCGGGCGGCGGGCAGAGCCAGTCCGCCCAGGGGCCTGCCGGCTCCTCCGAAGCCTCGGGCAAGGACCCGGCAAGGACGTCGGAATCCAGCAGCGGCTCCAGCTCCGGGTCGGGCTCAGGGGTGTCGGGCAAAACGGGCGAAACCGGCGAAACCGCCAAGGGCGAAACCCCAAGGACGAGCACGCCCGTCAAGAGCGAAGAAGCGAAGGGCAAGAGCGAAGAATCCAAAGGCAAGAGCGGCAAATCCGAAGAAGGCAGCACCACGACACCCGCCAAAGAAGAAAGCAAAGGCGTCGTCAAAGAAGTGGTCAAAGAAGTTGGCGGCAAAACCAAAGAAGTCACAGAAGTCGTCAAAGAAGTCACGGGCAAAACCAAAGAAGTCGTCAAAGAAACGGGCAAAGAAGTCACCGAAGTGGTCAAAGAAGTCGGCGGCAAAACCAAAGAAGTCCTGGGCATTCTCAAATAGACTGCGCGCCATGGCGCGTGAGCTGAAGCTGGGGCTGAACACCGGCTACTGGGCCGGCGGCCCTCCTCCCGGGGCAAGCGAGGCCGTCGCCGAGGCCGAGCGGCTCGGCTTTCACTCGATCTGGACCGCCGAGGCCTACGGCTCGGACTGCCTGACCCCGCTGGCGTGGTGGGGCGCGCGCACCGAGCGCCTGCAACTCGGCACCGCGATCGTGCAGATGTCCGCGCGCCAGCCCGCAGCCACGGCGATGGCGGCGATGACCATGGACCACCTCTCCGGCGGTCGCTTCATCCTCGGCCTGGGCGTCTCCGGGCCGCAGGTCGTCGAGGGCTGGTACGGCATGCCCTTCGCCAAGCCGTTGGCGCGCACGCGCGAGTACATCGCGATCCTGCGCGACATCTGGGCGCGCCGCGGCCCGCTGACGGCGTCCGGCCCGCACTACCCCCTGCCGCTGCCCGACGGGACGGGCCTTGGCAAGCCGCTGAAGTCCTCGATCCACCCGCTGCGGCAGGACATCCCCATCTACCTGGGCGCCGAGGGGCCGAAGAACATCGCCCTGTGCGCAGAGCTGTGCGACGGCTGGCTGGCGATGCTGTTCTCCCCGTCGGTGTACGACGAGCTCTACCGCCCATCGCTGGAGGAGGGCTTCGCCAGGGAGGGAGCGCGGCGCAGCGCCGAGGACTTCGAGGTCGCCGCAACGGTGCCGCTGATCCTCACCGAGGACATCGAGGCGGCCGCGGACATGCTGCGCCCCTTCTACGCCCTGTACTTCGGCGGGATGGGCGCCAAAGGCGCCAACTTCCACGCCAACGTGCCGATACGCATGGGCTATGAGAAGGAGGTCGCAGAGGTCCAGGAGCTGTACCTGAGCGGCAAGAAGCTGGAGGCCGGCGCGAAGATCCCGACCGCCCTGATCCAGGAGCTCTCGCTGATCGGAACGCGCGAGAAGATCCGCGACGACCTGCACAAATGGCGCGAGTCGGTCGTCAGCACGATCCTCATCTCAGGGGATCTCGACACGATCCGCGCAGCCGCCGAGCTCGTGCTCGGCTGAGCCGGCCGCGGCGTCCGCGGGGCGATCCTCCCCCGCACCGGCGCTCCTCGCTCGCGCCGGCGAGACACTCACACGGGGATGCTCACCGGCTGGGAGTAGCCGAGGCTCGTGCCGCCGGCGTCAAGCGCCTGCACCGCCAGCCACGGCTGCCTGGCGCGTGTGCGCAAGGTCGTCTCAAAGCCGGCCGCCTGTGCGGAGCACACGCTCGAGAGCGCCGTCGGGGTCGGCCCGGCCAGCAGCCGCCACGTGTGCACCTCCGTGGCGCCGTTCCAGCTGGCGTAGGCGCGCAGCGAGCCCGCCCGGCCGGCCAGCGCGATCGCGGGTGCCTCGGCGGGACGCCCGCTCCAGGGCAGGCGGTAGGCCCGGTAGCACTCGTACTCGTAGCCCAGCAGCGCGTCGAACAGGAGCCTGCCGTCCTGGTCGAACTCCGAGATGCGCGGCACTTCGCCCCAGCCGATGAACACGTTGCCGTTCTGGAGCAGCTGCACGCTGCCCTGGCTGCCGGAGAGGACCTTGGGATGGCTGTACTCGTGCAGCAGGTTCGCCGTCATCGCCTGCTCGTCCACGTCGAGGATCAGACCGCGCGAGCGCGCCTCCCACGCGGGGGTGGCGCCGTTGTCGAACACCGTCAGCGTCCCGTCGCGCTGGCGGCGCACGTCATGCTGCCAGGCGAAGCCCGCGCCCGGGCCCATGTCGAAGTCGCTGCTCTTGCCGCCGAGCCGCCAGAGGATCTCGCCCGAGCGGTCGATCTTGTAGACCGTGTGCATGCTGCGCGAGGAGACCAGGAAGTTGCCGTCGCGGTCCAGGTCCACGGAGTTGATGTGAAAGAAGTCCCAGTCCGCTTCCACGGGCGAGTAGGAGTCCTGCAGCGAGACCGAGCCGAAGCTGTGCCACTCCAGCAGGACCCTGCCGGTGGCGAGATCGATCTCCTGGAAGATGGCGTCCTGGATCGTCCCGTCGCGCCTGCCGCCGACCGCGCGCAGGTCAGCGTCTCTGACGAGGTAGGTGGTGAGCAGCGCGGTGTCGCGCGGCGTGATCAGGAACTCGTGCAGGTCACCCTTCAGGCCGCGCGCGGCCTGCACACGGCGCACCGTCCTGTAGGAGGTGTCGGCGATCACGTATTCGCCGACCCCGTGGCCCAGTTCGATGCTTCCCTCCCACCATGTCAGCACCGGGCTGCCGCGATAGCTCTGCACGCGGAAGTTCATGATCACGTTCGCCGCCAGTGGGTGCTCCCAGATCGGCTCGCCCGAGTTCCCGGTGATGACCGCACCCACCTGGCCCGTCGGCGAGTTGTAGGGCGAGATGAAGATCGGGTCGGTCGCGACGCCCGCCTCGCTGCGCAGCACGTTCAGGGTCGGGATGCCCAGATCCGGCCGGCTGCGCCACCGCGGTGCGCGCGCGGGGCCGGCGTGCGCGGACGCGGCAAGCGCACCGGTGATCACCTCGCCGAGCCCGCCGGTGAGCGCCAGGCCGGCCGCGCCCGCGCCCGCGCGCCTGAGCAGCTGCCTGCGTGTGAGCCTGTGCGCCATCGCTTCCATCCACCTCCATCCAAGCGCACCCGCCATGGCGCACCGTGAATGTCTTCGAAGAACTTGCCCAACCTCGCGGCAGGACAGCGTATCGGCGGCCCTGCGCACGCCCGCCTGAAGGCGAGGCGCCAGGCGGGTCGACTTGGCTTTAGGGTCTAGCGCATGAGCGAGGAGCAGCAGGAGGTCCTGGCGGAGCTGTTCGGCAACTTCCAGTACGAGATCTACGCGCTGGGACTTGCCGGGCAGAGCCCCGATCTGCCGATCACGGCAGCCGCCATGGAAGCGGCCGCGCGTGTCGTGCTGAGCCCTGGCGCTTTCGGCTACGTGGCGGGCGGGGCGGGCTCGGAGGCGACCATGGCGGCCAACCTGCGGGCGTTCGCCGAATGGGAGATCGTGCCGCGGATGCTGCGCGACGTCTCCAGCCGCGACCTCAGCACGAGCGTGCTTGGAACCGGCATGCGCGCGCCGGTGCTGATGGCGCCCGTCGGGGTCCAGTCGATTGTGCATCCCGACGGCGAGCTGGCCAGCGCGCGCGCTGCCGCGGCGCGCGGGATCACGATGATCCTCAGCACCGCCTCCTCGCACACGATCGAGGAGGTCGCGCAGGAGATGGGGGAGAGCTCCCGCTGGTATCAGCTGTACTGGCCGCGCGAGCGCGATCTGGCGGAGAGCTTCGTCGCGCGGGCGCAGCGCGCCGGCTACGGGGCTCTGGTGCTGACGCTCGACACGTGGATGCTCGGCTGGCGCCCGCGCGACCTCGCCCAGGCCTACCTGCCATTCCTGAAGGGCGAGGGCGTCGCCAACTACTTCAGCGACCCCGTGTTCCGCGCCGCGCTGGACAAGAGCCCCGAGGAGGACCCGGGCGCGGCGATCGGGCACTGGGCCTACCAGTTCTCCAACCCCACGATCACGTGGGATGACCTGCGCTGGCTGCGCAGCATCACGAGCCTGCCGATCGTGCTGAAGGGCATCCTGCACGCCGAGGACGCGCGCCGCGCCGCGCAGGCGGGTGTGCAGGGTGTGATCGTCTCCAACCACGGCGGTCGCCAGGTGGACGGCGCGATCGCCGCCCTTGACGCACTGCCCGCCGTGCGCGACGCGGTGGGCGAGGATCTGGCGGTGCTCTTCGACAGCGGCATCCGCACCGGCGCCGACGCGATGAAGGCGCTGGCGCTCGGCGCCGATGCGGTCTGCATCGGGCGCCCGTTCGTCTGGGGCCTGGGTCTCGGCGGCCAGGCCGGCGTGGAGCACGTGCTGCGCAGCCTGCTCGCCGAGCTTGACCTATCGCTGGCGCTCAGCGGCCACACCTCGCTGGCCGGGCTTGACCAGGACACGCTGCGGCGGCACGCAGGTCGCTAGGGCCGCGCGGATGGCGCCGCGCTCACAGGTCTCGACGCAACGCCTGACCCTTCTCGCGTGCATCCTCGGGTCGGGAATCGTCCTGCTGGACGGATCGGTGGTCAACGTCGCCCTGCCGACCATCCAGCGCGAGCTCGGCGGCGGCCTGGCGGGCCAGCAGTGGGTGCTCAACGGCTACCTGCTGATGCTCGGCTCGCTGATCCTCATCGGCGGGTCGCTTGGGGACATCTACGGCGAGCGACTGATCTTCGAGATCGGCGTCTCGGCCTTCGGCGTGGCCTCGCTCGTGTGCGCCCTGGCGCCGAGCATCGGGCTGCTCGTGGCCGCGCGGGCGCTGCAGGGCGTGGCCGGCGCGCTGCTCACGCCCGCGTCGCTGGCGGTGATCGTGCGCACCTTCCCGATCTCCACGCGTGGCGCGGCGATCGGCACGTGGACGGCGTGGGGGACGGTCGCGGGCGTGGTGGGCCCGCTGGTCGGCGGCGAGCTGCTGGCGGTCGCCTCCTGGCGCTGGGTGTTCGTGATCAACGTGCCGCCGGTGATCGTCTGCCTGGTGCTCATCCGCCTGGTGATTCCCGCGGCCGAGCCGCGCGCGCGGGGCGCCCGCCGCGTGGACCTCCCGGGGGCGCTGCTGTGCGCGCTGGGCCTTGCGGGGGTTGTGTTCGCGCTTATCGAGCAGCCGCGCCTGGGGTGGTCGAGCCCCGGCGTGGTCGGGCCGCTGGGCGGCGGCAGCCTGCTGTTCGCGGCCTTCGTCGCCCACGAGGGACGGGCTCGCGATCCGATGCTCCCGCTGCGGCTGTTCCGCGGGCGCAACTTCGCGGCCGGCAACGTCGAGACCTTCTCGATGTACGCGGGCCTGTCGATCCTGTTCTTCTTCCTGATCCTGTTCCTGCAGCAGGTCGGCGGCTACACGCCGCTGAAGAGCGGCCTGACGACGATCCCGGTGACGGTGGGCATGTTCCTGCTCTCGCGGCGCTTCGGCGCGCTCGCCGGGCGCCTCGGGCCGCGGCTGTTCATGGGCGCCGGCCCGCTCGTGTGCGCAGCGGGGCTGCTGCTGTTCCAGCGCGTGGGCACGCACGTGGGCTACTTCTCAGATGTGCTGCCGGCGCTGGTGATCTTCGCGCTGGGCCTGTCGATGACTGTCGCGCCGCTGACCGCAGCCGTGCTCGCCGACGCGACCACGCAGGACGCGGGAATCGCCTCGGGGGTCAACAACGCGATCGCGCGCGTCGCCGGCCTGCTCGGCACCGCGGCGGTGGGCGCCGCGGTCGCGAGCGCGTTCACCGCCGACGTCGACCGGCGGCTGTCGGGGGTGGCGCTCGGCCCGCCCGCGCGCGCGGCGCTGGCGGCGGCCAAGCGGCTGCCACTGGGGCTGCCCGACGTCAACGGCCTGCCCGCCGCACAGGCGCACGCGCTGCACAGCGCCGCCGAGCAGGCATCGCTGCACAGCTTCCACGTTGGCATGGCCATCGCCTCCGGCCTGATCGCGGGCGGGGGGCTGGTGGGAGCGCTCGCCATCCGCAACAGGACCGGTCAGGCGCCCACGCACACCCCCGGCCCCGCGTAGTGTTCAATTGCGCGATGAGATCAAGCTCGCGGTGGGCCCGGCGCGCCCGCACCGCGCCCGAGCTCAGGCCCGCCCGCCTCGCCGGTCGCGGCTCGGCACGACGGTATGCGCGCTGGGCGCCGCCCGCCGCTCTTGCATGCGCCTTCTCGATGCTGGCGTTCCCGGCGCTCGCGTCGGCCAACGTGTACCGCGTCAACGAACCGGCCTGCACGGGGAGCAACGAAACCGGGGTGACGGCGGCGGCCAGCGGGACGGACCTGGCGAAGGCGCTGGCGAGCGCCGCGGCGCACTCCGGGAGCACGGTCGTGCTCGGCCCAGGCACCTACGAACGCTCAAAAGGCTTCGAATACACCAGCGCCGCCACCGTCAGCATCCGCGGCTCGGGGCCGTCCAGCACGATCCTCACGACCCCGCTGGAAGCGGATGCCACGGTCTTTGCCCTCAACAGCGCCGGCGCGACGCTGTCGCAGGTCGGTTTGCAGATACCGGCCGGCGAAGGCCAGCGGGGCCTGGAACTGAGGGCCGGGCTGGCCGAACACGTCTCGATCGCGGGCGGCGGCGGGAAGGACCTGCCGACCGGCCTGTCGATCACCGGCGGGGTCTTCTCCTTCGGGTCGGTGCAGATGAGCGAAGCCGAAACCACCGACGGCGTCACCGCGAGCGGCGGGGAAATCCTCGGATCGAGCATCGAGGGCTCCTACGGCGTTGATGCGTCGATCGCCGCGACGCTCAGGGGCTGTCGCATCCTGAGCAACCTCTCCCCGATCGACGCCTACTACACCAAACCCCTGACCGTCGAAGACACGCTGATCTACCTCCGCGGCCCTGCGCCCGCGGCGATCAGCGCGGTCGGCAACGCCAACGGGAACGCCACCGCGACCCTGCGGGGGCTGACCATCATCGACGCCGACGGCACCCAGGCGGGGATCGAAGTGGGCGCCAACAAAGGCGCCTCCTCGACCGTCACGCTGGAAGACTCGGTGATCGACAACTTCGCGCACCCGATCCTCCAGTCCACCGAAGACGCCGGCTCGAAAGTGGCCACGACGACCGATTACTCCAGCTACCAGGCGGGCGATGACGAACAGGTGACCGCCGGCGGCGGCACGCTCGCGGCACCGCCGAGCGACGAGAACCCCGTCGCCGCGACCCCCGGCTTCATTCATCCGGTCTTCGCTTCCGGCGGCCTGACCGAAGGCGACCGGGGGCTGATGGCCGACTCCCCACTGATCGGGGCCGGGCAGCCCAGCTCGCTCGCCCCGGGGGAATACGCCTTCGACGCCGCGGGGAACGCGCGCATCGTCGGCGGGCGGCGCGACGTAGGCGCCTATGAGTACCAGGACGGGGCGCCGGCGCTGAGCGCGAGCGTCTCGGCATCATCGGCGCAGGTCGGCCAGGCAATCACCTTCACGGGCACCGTCAGCGCGCTGGAACCGGGCGATGCGATCACGGGCTATCAGTGGAGCTTCGACGACGGCGCGAGCGTTCCGGCGGGTGCGAGCGCGAGCCATGTGTTTGCCACGGCCGGGCAACACACGGCGACGCTCACCGCCACGGACCTGCTCGGGGTGACGGCCTCCGCGCTCGTGCATGTGAGCGTCGAACCGGTAACGGCGTGCGCGGTGGCCCTGGTGCCCCGAGGGGTGGATCCGTGCAGCGGGATTGTCTGCCCGGCGATCCTGGTGCCAGGAGGGGTGGGCCCGTGCAACGACACCCCGCCGACGCTCTCGCGCCTGGCCATGTCGCCGAGCAGCTTCCGCGCCGCAAAGCGGGGTGCCAGCCTCGCTCACGTGGCCACGGGCACGGCTGTGCGCTACTCGGTCAACTCCGCCGGAGCGGTGAGCTTTCGGGTGGAGCGGGTGCTTGCGGGCGTGGCGCACGGAAGCACGTGCCGGGCACGGCGTCGGGGCTCCAAGGGCAAGCGCTGCCTGCGACGCGTCCTGCTGGCCGGCAGCTTCGCGCACCTCAGCCCCGTCGGCGAGAGCGCGCTGCGCTTCAGCGGGCGCCTTGACGGGAGGGCGCTGGCGCCCGGCAGCTACCTGCTGCTCGCCTCCTACTACCGCCGGTCCTACACCCTCGCCTTCCGCATCCTCGGCTGAGCGCGGGGAAGGCATCGCGCAACCCCTCCCGGCGCCGCAGGCGCCCTCCTAGAACCCCTCCGTCGCGTAGGCGCGCATCGCGTCGATGATCGGCCCAAGGCGGCGCCCCTTCTCGGTGAGCCTGTACTCGACGGTGGGCGGGCTCGAGGGGATGACGTTACGCTGCACCAGGCCCGCCGCCTCCAGGTCGCGCAGGCGCTCTGAGAGCATCCGCGGCGATATGCCCGCGACAGCGTCGGCGAACTCGCTGAAGCGCAGAGCGCCGGTCAGCGCGGCGTAGATGATCGAGAGCTGCCAGCGCCGCTCCAGGAGGTCCGCGGTCTCGCGGACCTCCATTGGCACGGGCTCACATCTACGAGAGGTGCGCGACATCGCGAGCCGGCTCCAGGGCGCGGTCGAGGACCTCCTGGACGGTCATCACCGGATGGAAGGTCATCTGGTCCCTGACCTCCTCGGGGATGTCATCCAGATCGCCTCGGTTTCGCTCCGGCAGGATCACGTCGGTCAGTCCAGCGGCATTGGCCGCCAGGGCCTTCTGCTTGAAGCCCCCGATCGGCAGCACCCTGCCCTGCAGCGTGACCTCTCCGGTCATGCCCACCGTGTGCTTGACGGGGCGGCCGGTCAGCAGCGAGGCCAGGGCGGTGACCATCGTGACACCCGCCGAGGGGCCATCCTTGGGGATGGCGCCCGCGGGCACATGCACGTGGAACTCCCTGTTCTCGAACGCCGACTCCTCGATCCCGAGCTCCTCGGCGTGGCCGCGGACGTATGAGAGGGCGATCCTCGCGGACTCCTTCATCACATCGCCCAGCTGCCCCGTGAGGACCAGGCCGTTGCCGCCGTGGCCGCCCGTCTTCATCGAGGTGGCCTCGACGAACAGGACGTCGCCGCCGGCGCCGGTGACCGCCAGGCCGGTGGCCACGCCCGGGGTTGCCGTGCGCGCCGCGGACTCCTGGAAGAACTTCTGGCGCCCGAGCGCGTCGCGCACGATCTCCAGATCGATCTCCACGGGGAGCTTGACGGTGCCCTTGGCCTTGGAGGCCTTGGCTGCCTTGGCCTTCTTGGCCGGCTTCTCGGCCGCGGTTGTGTCCTCGGCTGCGACCGCCGCGGCGATCGACCCGTTCTGCTCGGCGCCGGCCGTCTCCTCCGCGGGTGCGGGCTCGTCGGCCTTGACGCTGGGCAGGCTCGAGGCGATCCTCGTGGCTGTCTTGCGCAGGATGGTCCCGAGGCTGCGCTCGAGGTTCCTGACGCCCGCCTCGCGGGTGTACTCGGAGATGACCGTCCTGAGGATGTCGTCGGAGATCTCGACCTCGTCCTCGCGCAGGCCGTTGCGGTCGCGCTGGCGCGGCCACAGGTAGCCCTTGGCGATGGCGAGCTTCTCCTCGGAGGTGTAGCCGTCGAAGCGGATCACCTCCATGCGGTCAAGCAGCGGGCCGGGGATGGTGTCGGCGACGTTGGCCGTTGCCAGGAACATCACCTGGCTGAGGTCGAGCTCCACGTCGAGGTAGTGGTCGCGGAAGGAGTGGTTCTGCGCGGGGTCAAGGACCTCCAGCAGCGCCGCGGAGGGATCCCCGCGCCAGTCCGCTCCGACCTTGTCCACCTCGTCGAGCAGGATCACCGGGTTCATCGTCCCGGCATCGCGCAGCGCGCGGACCAGGCGTCCGGGCAGCGCGCCTATGTAGGTGCGCCGGTGCCCGCGGATCTCCGCCTCGTCGCGCACCCCGCCGAGTGACATGCGCACGAACTCGCGTCCCGTCGCCCGGGCGATCGACTCGCCGATCGAGGTCTTGCCCGTTCCAGGGGGCCCGATCAGCGTGAGGATGGCTCCCGACTTGGGGTCCGCCTCGATGCCGCGCTCCTGGCGCAGCTTGCGCACGGCCAGGTACTCGGTGACGCGGTCCTTCACGTCATCCAGGCCTGCGTGGTCGGCGTCGAGCACCGCTCGCGCGGCCACAGGGTCCAGGTGCTCCTCCGAGCGCTTGCCCCACGGCACGGCGATCAGCCAGTCCAGGTAGGTGCGGATCATGCTCGACTCGCCCGTCTGCTCGCCCATGCGCTCCAGGCGCGCGAGCTCCTTCAGGGCCTGCTCCTTGACCTCCTCGGGCATGTCGGCGTCCTCGATCTTGGACTGGTACTCGTGAGCGACCGATGCGTCGTCCTCGCCCAGCTCCTTGCGGATCGAGTCCATCTGCTTGCGCAGGAAGTACTCGCGCTGCTGCTTCTCAGCGCCCTCCTGCACGTCCTCGCGGATGCGCTTGCGCACCTGCAGCTCGGCCAGGCTCTCGCGCTGCAGGCTCACGGCCAGCGCCAGGCGCTCGGTCACGTCGATCGTGCGCAGCAACTCGACCTTCTGGTCGTAGGAGATCGTGGGGGAGTAGCCGGCGGAGTCCGCCAGCGCTCCGGGCTCGGCGATCGCGCGCAGGAACGCCGCGATGCGGCCGTCGTCGCCGCGCAGCTCGAGGATCTCCTCGACGGTGGCGCGGTACTCGCGCTCAAGCTCGCGCGTGCGTTTGTCAACGGGCGTCTCGTCCGGGCGCTCGTCGATCTCGACGCGAAGCTCTCCTTCTGGGCCCGACTGCGCTGCGCCGATCAGGGCGCGGTGCACGCCCGACAGGGCCACCGCGCGCGCTCCGCCGGGAAGGCGGATCTGCTCGGAGACCTCGGCGATCGTGCCGACCTCCAGGAACTCGTTGTCGTGACGGGGCACCAGCACGACGCGCTCGTCCTCGCCGACGTCGATCGTCAGCGTGATGCCCATGTTCGGGAACACGACGGTGTCGTCGAGCGGGATCAGTCGAAGCCGGGGCTTGGCCTCGGCCGGGTTGTTTGTGGGCTTCTCTGACGGTGATGACATAGGTAATCGCTCCATATGAGCTTACGAAAGTGTAGTTAGTATAGCGCGGGCTGGTTGCGCGCGCAAGAACATTCGGGTCATGCCTGAAACCCGCATTGCAGAGCCGTTTTCCGGGTAGGACCGGGTCGGTGCGCGTCAGGAGGACGCCGCGACGAGCCGGTCAGCGGCATGCCCGCTGAAGGCGCCCGTGGCGCTGCTGCTCCTGCCCCTCGGCCTGTCGCGCCGCGGCCGCGCGGGTGCCGCGATCGTCAGGCGCACCGTCTCGACCGCGCCCGCGCCCACGGGCGTGGAGGTGGCGATCGCCTTCAGGCGGTGGTGGGGGGCATGGGCCAGCGACGCCCTCACCGAGCGCGAAAGCGCAACCAGCACCGTCTCGCGGGCACCGGCCGCGAGCCTGAAGGAGGCCCGTCCCAGCGTTACCACCACCGTCACGTAGTGCAGGCGGAAGTGGTCGTGCACCCGCTCCTTGACCCTTCCCCTCACACGCTCCGCCAGCACCAGCTCGCCGCGGCAGCCCGTGCTCGGCGCCGAGCAGGCGATCAGCACCGCCACCGAGTGTCCCTCAAGCGTCGCCGAGCTGGTCAGGATCGAGGTGTTGCCGGGGGCCGTCGCCGTGCCCGTCCCTGCGCCGGCGCCCGCCAGCGCTGCAGCGGAGCTCGTCGTGAACGTCACTTCGGCGCCGGCGGCGGAACCGGCGCTGTTGGTGGCGGTGAGGTGCACGTGATAGGTCGTTCCGGGGCTCAGCGAGCCCAGCGGAAAGCTCAGCAGCTGTGCGGATGTGAGGGCCCCGACGGCCTGGGTGGCCAGGAGCGACTGCGCCGCGGCGCCCGTACCGAGGAACGCCTGCACGCTCGTCGCCGCGTAGCCGGGGTTGACGCTCACCTGCACGGTCGCGGAGGTGCTCGTGATGCCCGTCACCGCGGGGGTGGCGATGCTCGGCGCGTCCATCGCCTCGTATGCGCCGATGTCCGTTGAGGAGCCGATCACGCGCGGCCTGCCCGCCAGGTCGGTTTCGCCGTCCGCCGCTTCGGTAACGCCCGCGTCGATCGTCGGGGAGCCCTGCGCCTCTTCGAAGTCCCCAGCGCCGGCGTTGACGAACAGCGCCGGTCCGCGCTGGTCCGAGCCGGTCGGGGATTCCACTTCTGTGGCTTCCTTGCTCAGGCTCGACACCGCGAAGTCGCAGTGGCTGAAGGTCAGGTTGACCCTGCCTTCGGGCGAGTCGAGGTCTTCGCCCTGGCCATGGATGATCACGTTCGTCGCGCTCACGTTGGTCGTGCGGCCTTCGGAGAGCACTTCAAGGCCCCTGGAGCGCGGGCCCCCGGCGTACAGCGTGTCGTTGCGAAGCTCGATCTGGGTGTGTCCGCCGGCGGGCGCGGTGATGTACATCGCCTTGGAGGCTTCGCCTTCCCCGACGCACAGCGAGTCCACCAGCACGTGCGTGCCCGCTTCAAGGCCCACGGGGCGGCACGCCACCGAGTCCCCCGAGGCGCGCGCGATCACGTGATCGATGCTGCCCGCCGATTCGACTGCAACGTGGTTCGCCGCCAGCTCCCGCACTTCCACGCCGCTCAGCGCCGTCGCCTGTTCCTCTCCGGGCGTCGAGCTCTCTTCCGCGAAGTCGATGCCGACCGCGGCGCTCGTGTAGATCACCGGACGCGGCTGCCCGGGCGCCCCCTCCAGGACCGCCGGCTCTCCCGGTTTGGGTGACCCGATCGCTTCGGACAGGGGCGCTTCGGCCGTTCCGTAGCTGCCCCTGTCGCCGAGCAGCACGACCGTGTCGCTCGCGTTGGCGCCTTCCATCGCAGTCTTCAGCTGGCACGCCTCGGCTTCCGAGCTGCAGTTGCCGCTGGCGCCGGGGGCGGCGTAGCGCGTAGCCGCGAGTGCGGCGGAGGACGGCAGCAAGGGCAGCGAGATCACAACCAGGCCGCCAACGAGCCCGAGCGACCGAAGTCGTGTCCGCGCGCTGCAGCCCATGAAGACCTCCTCCTGGCGTCGGTGAGCACCGGCGAGCATGCCGCCGCGAGGGGCGACCATAGCCGACGGGGTGCCCGGCCCGGGCCGGTGCGGACGCACGTTGCCCAACACCCGCGCCACGAGCGGCGGCCGCCTCGCCGCGGTCCGGCGATCGCGCTTTCGCGCCCGCTCAGCCGGGGCCGTCGAAGTCGACCTCGACGTTCTGCTCGTCCAGGCGCTCCTGCACCTCCGCCGCGGAGGTCAGCGCCCGCTTGTCGGCGTCCAGCAGCGGCGGGGAGAAGAAGCTGCGCGGCCACAGCTTCTTGGCTTTTACGACGTTCACCTCCGCTGCGATCAGGGTTACCTGCCCGCCCAGGTAGAGCCACGCGAGCAGCCCCAGCACGAACGCGAACAGGCCAGAGGTCTCCTTGGCGTGGCGGATCACGTGGTCCACGTAGTAGCCGCCGATGTGCTGCAGGATCTGCCACAGCACCGCCGCGAGGATCACGCCGGGGATCAGGTCCCTCGTCTCCACCTCCGCCGCCGTCAGGAAGCGGAACGCGGTGAAGAACAGCAGCAGATTGACCAGGAACGCGACCAGCACGCCGCCGATCACGGCCACCACGCCGCCGGTTCCAGCCGCCACGAGCCCGGCGACCACGGTCGAGACGATCGCCAGCAGCCCCAGCACGACCAGCAGGCCGAGCCCGCGCACACGCGAGGTCAGGAAGTTGGGACGGCGCTTGTGCGGCACGTACCACACCTGGTTGAACGCGTTCTGCGTTGCCCCTGTGATCCCCAGGCCCGCGAACAGCGAGCCGAACAGGCCGATCGCCAGCGACGCGGCGCTGCCTTTCAGGGAGCCCACGTTTTTCTGCAGCTGGTTGCCGATGATCGGGAACTGGCTGAGCGTCGAGTGCAGCACGCTGTTCTGCGCGCTCGCGTTGCCCTCCAGGATGAAGCCCAGCACGGTCACGAACACCAGCAGCAGCGGGAACAGCGAGAAGAACCCGTAGTAGGCGATCAGCGCCGCCATCTGGCTGGCCTGGTCGTCGCTGAACTTCTTCACCACCGCCGCGACGAAGCTCGAGCGCCGCCCCGCCTGCTGGCGCGCGTCGAAGGAGTGCAGCAGCCTGGCGATCATCGCTCCTCGCCCCGCCACGCGCCCGCCCGCGCCCGCCGGCGGCGCACGGCGCGAAATTGGGAGGGGGGTCTCCAGGCGATCGGCATCGACATCGTCATGTGTCTACCCGATCTCAGCAGTCAACACGGATGGCAGGCGCCGGCGCGGCGCGGCGGGAGCACGGCGGTGCCGGCGCCCGCCAGCTTCAGGAGCTCGCGCTCGTCGCCAGCTCCAAGCGCGAGCTGCTGCTGCGCGTCCACCGCTTCCGCTTGCGCCACGAGGACCTCGAGGACTGCTTCGGACAGGCCGTCCTTGAGCTGACCGTGCAGGTGCAAAGGGGCGACCGGTTCGCCGGCGCGCAGCATCTCGGCAACGTGCTCGAGCAGCGCTTCCTCTCACGAATCCACGACAGGCGGCGCGCTCTGGCGGGCAGGAGCCCGATCCAGGCTGCGATGGAGGGCGCGTGGTCGCTGAGCGGCGCCGATGAGGCCGAGATCGAGATCGTCGACGGGCGCGCCGAGCTGGAGCGGCTGGTGATGCTCAGGCACGAGCTGCGCGCGCTGGGGGCGGCCGCGAGCGGGCTGACGGCCGACCAGAGGCTCGCCCTGGCCGCACAGCTGGAGGGAACAGAGAGGGCCGAGTTCTGCGCCGAGCACGGCTGGTCCCACGAGAAGTTCCGCAAGGTCGGCCAGCGCGCCCGCGCAAGGCTGCGGCAGCTGATGGCCGAGCAGGAAGCGGGCGTCCCGCTCGCGGTGCGCAGGTCGGATGGGGAGCCAGGGACCCACCTATGACCACCTCACCAAACACTCATGGGTGGGCCCCGCGGGCCGCCGGCGATCGATCGAAAGCACGATCGCACGGCGACGCCCTTCCGCGCGCGAGCGGCCGGGATCCGGAGCACTCCCCCCTCCAGATTCCGGCCGCCCGCGTTGACCGCGAGAGGCTGACTTGAGCCTGTTCGGCCGTGGAGCGCCGCGGCAGGTCTACCGCGTCTATGACGAGCAGGAGTACCTCGGCGAGGTCGAGCCCGAGGCGTTGGACGAGCACTCGTTGGGCGCTCAGACCCAGGCGGCGGCCGAGCCTAAGCGAACCGCGCGCTCAAAACCGACCCTGGCCCGGATGCTGGCGCGGGGAATGCTCGCCGCAACGGCCGGCGTTCTGCTCGGCGTGCTGATCGTGGCCATGCTGAGGGTGCTGACCGGTGTCAGCGCCCACAACCCCACGCCTGGCAGCCCGCGGCCCAGCGGTGTACCGCACGGGCGCCGTGGGCTGGATCGGCCCGCCCGCCCTCGCGAAGCGGTCGTCGGCAGGCGTACGGCGCCCGCGCGCCGCGCGACCCGGACACGCCGTCGGCGCCCGGGTCGCGGGCACGCCCGGGACCTCGCCTCGGGCCGAGGGGGGCCTGTGCGACCGGCATCTGCCGGGCAGGGCACGGCACCGCCGTTTGGCGCGCCGGCGCCGGTATCGGCGGCCGGTAGCGAGTTCGGGTTCGAGTCGTGAAGCGGGCGGCAGGCAATCCCGCGGAAGCGGCCGTGAGGATCGTCGCGCGCCCCATGTGGGCGGTGCGGCTCAGCCGGGAAGCGGTGCGCTGGATGCTGTGGGCCGTCGCGATCGCGGGCCTTGCCGCCGCCGCGCGCTTCGCCGTCGCCCCCCCGCAGCCAGCGCCGGTCCCCGGCGCGGGCCGTGCCCGCCCGCAGGCGGACAGGGCCGCCGAAGGCTTCGCGGTGCTGTTCGCGCGCCGCTACCTGACCTGGAGCAGCGCGGAAGCGGCAGGCCAGACGCTGGCCGCCTACGCCGGTGCGGGGGTCGAACCGGGCTTCGGGTTCGTCGCGCCGTCCAGCGGCGAGCAGCGCGTGGCGTGGGCCGAAGTGGTCCAGGCGCGGGAACCGGCGCCGGGTGAGCACGTTTACACGGTCGCCGCGCAGACGGATGTGGAGGGCCTGCTGTACCTGAGTGTCGAGGTGCTGCGCACCGGCGGCGGCGACCTGGCGATCGCCGGCTACCCGGCGTTCGTCGGCCCACCGGCCTCGGGCCCGGCCAGTGTCGCCGCATCGCTGCCGGAAGTCGCCGACGGATCGCTCTCCACGATGGTGCAGCGCGCGCTGCGCAACTACCTGGCGGGCTCCACGGGAGAGCTGGCGGCCGATCTCAGCGCCGACGCGCGCGTCTCGCTGCCGGCTATCGCGCTGACGCTCGAGTCGCTGAGGCACCTCGAGTGGACGCCCGGCGGACGCTCGGTCCTGGCGCTCGTGCAGGCCGCCGACGCGCGCGGCGCCCAATACACGCTCGGTTACGAACTTGACGTGGAACGTGCCCAGGGCCGCTGGGAGGTCTCGGCCATCCAGATGGATCCCGACTCATAGATCGCTACCGGAGGTGAAGACAATGACAAGGAAGAGGTGTCGGGTGCTGCTGGCGGTGAGCACAGCGCTGCTGCTCGGCCTGTGCGCGCCATGCGCCGCTATCGCAGCGGTGTCCTCAGCGGTCCCGTCCGTCGGCGCGGGCGCCGGTGGATCAGAACAGGGCGGCAATTCGCTCGAAGCCGCTGCGGCCAAGGCGGGCCAGACGGGGCGCGCCGTGGCGATGAGCCTCATCGGGCTGGGGTTTGCGATCGCGGCGATCGTGCTCGCGTTCCGCCGTGACTTCAAGGAGGCCGCCGGGGTGTTCGCGGTGGGAATCGTGGCGGTGCTGCTGGCGACGCCGGCGGGAATCTCGTTGCTGCGCGACACCGTCAGCTCCATCTTCGGCGCGCAGTGATCGAGGTTCGCTCATACCGGCGGGTGTTCGACCTGGAAAGGCGCATCTACCGCGTGGACCGGCTGCGCCTGAACCCAGCGGGGGTGCCGGTGAGAGGTGTCATCTACTTCCTGCTCACACTCGCGGCCTCGCTCGCCTCTGCCCGACTCCCGGTGGCGGGGGGAGTGGTCTCGTCCATCCCCTGGTTTCTGCGCAGCCTCCTGCTGCCCGGGGGGCTCGCCGCGGTGCTGACCGTGATCCGCTTGGAGGGCCGGCCGTTTCACCTCGCCGCCGTGGCGCTCGTGCGCCACCTCCTGGAGCCGCGGTCATTGGCAGGGCTCAGGCGGGCATCCTCGCCAGGTGCGCGCTGGTGCCCGCCGCCCGTGATGCTCCTCCCAGACGGATCGGGGCACAGGATGCGCCGGCTGCGCTACCAGGGCCCGGGGGCGGTTCGGGTGACGCTCGAGCACGAGCTCGCCGCCGGAGTGGGCGCCCGGCCGGGCGCTCTGGCGCACCGGGTCACAGCATCCACCGTCAGGGTTGCCCCGCTGCCCGACGCTCGCCCGCTGAGGCGCGGGCGCGTCATCGAGCTGGACGCCGGGGCGCGTTTGATCGTCGTCCCCGCTCGCGCTGGTGGTCTCGGGTGAGGGCGCCGATCGACTTCGTCTATGGAAACTGCGTGTTCTCGGCCGGTCTGGATGATCCGTGGGCCGCCTTCTCCCTGGATCCGCTTTCCTACGCGTGGCTGGCCGAGGATGGCAAGCGCTCGCGCTTCCTCGCGCTGTTGGGTGCGCTGGAGGCGGTCGAGGCCGACGTTCAGATCCTTCGCGTGAGCCGGCCGTGGTCAAGGGACGCCTATGCCGCGGAGTTGGGTGCCGAACAGCCGCGTGCTCAGCTTCACGCCAAAGCCCTTGCCCGCTACATCGCGGAGCACACCAAGGGCCTCGCCGGGATTGGGAACGCGCAGCCGGCGGTGTTCCTGTTCGTCAGCCTCAGCGAGCCCGAGCGGGACATTGCCTCATTTCTCTCCAGGGCGGTCGCGGAACCGCCAAGCGCGTGGCGCGAGAGAATCGCACGGGCCGTCTCGATCGGCCAGCGGCGAATGCTCAGGCTTGCCGAGCTCGAGCGCATCAGGCTGCGTGCCGACCAGGTGCACGCGGCGCTCGCGGACTTCCTGCCGGTGCGCCCGGCGCGAGGGGTTGAACTGCAGTGGCTCATTCGCCGAGCTTTCTGCCGCGGGCTGGGCGAACCCGAAGTCGACGGGTTGCACGAGCCTCGGGCTCTCCTCTTCGAATGCAACGGCCAGGCGGTGCTCGCGCCGCTGGAGGGCGACGTGATGCGCTGGGCGGACGGCTACGTCGAGGATCGCGGACGCTCCCTGCAGGTCGAGTCGGAGCTCGGGACGAGCTGGCAGGCACAGCTGCTCGTTGGAGCGCTGCCGGACAGGGTGCAATTCCCGGGCGCGCGCGCCGAGCTGATGTTCGCGCCAACCGAAAGCCTGCCGTTCGGGGTGGATCTCAGCCTGAATGCGCGCTATCTGCCCAACGAGCTCGCGCTGCGCGTTGCCAGGCGCAAGATCCAGGATGCCGACCAGATCATGCGCGCCGAGTCCGACGGCGAGCAGGGTGTGAGCGACCTCGGCTATGAGCGTACCCAGGAGGCGCGTGACCTGTTGGGTTACCTGCAGTCCTCCAGCCGACCGCCGCTGCTGCGCGCATCGCTCGGTGTCGCGGTCGCGGCCTCCGGGCCGGAGGCGCTGGAGCAGCGCGTGGAGATGTGCAGGCGAGCCTTTGCGGACATCCGGCTGCACCGGCCACTTGGGGATCAGACACGGCTGTTCGTGCAGCATCTGCCGGCTCAGCGAAGCCGTGTTGCCGGCTATGACGACACGCTCACCACAGAACAGGTCGCGGCGATGATGCCCACCGCGACGCATGCGGCCGGCTCCAGGAGGGGCTTCTACCTCGGCCACACCCTCACGGGATCCAGGCAGCCGGTCCGTTTCAATCTCAGGGAGGGATCCGACAGCGACGCCAACACCACGATTCTCAGCGTGGGCGCGCTCGGCTCAGGCAAGACCACGCTCGCTCAGAAGCTCAAGTACGAGGGCTTTCTACAGGGGGCGCGCGTGGTCGACTGTGACCCAAAGGGCGACCACCGCTTTCACCTGCTTGAGGAGGTGGCGCCCCACGTCGAGTGCATCAGGCTCGGAGCCGACCCCTCGCTGCGGGGCGTGCTGGATCCGCTACGGGTCGCCCCGGCCCATCTGCGCCAGGACGCGGCCGTCTCGTTCCTGCGCGACCTGCTTCCGGCGAGGGCCGATGCTTCGTGGGAGACCGCGGTCGTCGCAGCGGTCGACCGCGTTCTCTCGCGCTCGCGCGAAGCGACATGCCTGAAGGTGGTCAGCGCCCTGAAGGACGGAGAGCAGACCGAAGCCCAGGTCGGCGCGACGCTCGAGGTGTATGCGCGCTCGGGCCTGACACAGCTCGGCTTCGCCGACCCCGAGGTGAGGCTCCCCGAGGTCGGTGCTCGCCAGGTCACCTATCTGCCGATCCGCGATCTTCCGGCGCCCGACCCGCGGATGAGAAGAGCCGAGTACTCGCAGACCGAGCGCGTCGGCGAGCAGATAGTGCGGCTGATCGCGATGTTCGCCATGAGGCTGATGAGCGACGAGCGATCGAGGCTGAAGCTCTTCTCCTTCGATGAGGGATGGCGGCTGCTGGGCGACCCGGTCGGCCGCACGCTGCTGGAGAGCCTGCAGCGGATGGGACGCTCGGAGCTCGCCGTGCCGATCATCAGCACACAGCTGGTCACCGACGCGCTGATCGGCGATCGCGAGTCCCTTGAGAATCTCGTGGGGGCCACGTTCGTCTTCGGGATGCGCTCCGACGGGGAAGCCGCACGCGCTCTCACACTGCTGGGCCTCGACGCGGACGACAAGCGGATGCGCAGGAGCCTGCTCGATCTGCGGGCCGGCCGCTGCCTGTTCCGCGACCACCGCGGCCGTATCGAGGCGATACAGGTGGACGTGGTCGTCCCGGCGCTGCTGCGCGCGTTCTCGACCACTCCAGCCAGGAGTTGAGGGGGGCCGCCTGCAGCCGGCCGGTCGCTGCCGTGGCGCTGGCCGTTTTGCTCGTCGTGGGCCCGTTGCCGGCCCTGCCGAGCGCAGCCGGTGCCGCCGGGGAGCCGAAGCGCGCGCGCCCCCGCGCCGCACCAGCCCGCGTGCTGACGGGCTCTGCACGTGCGCCCGGCGGGCCTCCACTGGCGCAGGGGGACACGAGTACCTCAGCGGTCGGCTCCCATGAGGATCTCGTCCAGGGTCCACCCGGGGGCGAACTCGACCCTCTCGTGAACAACGGGCTCACGAGTCCGCTGTGCGAAGGATCGCTGGGTGGGGGCGAACTCACGCAGAGCGACCGGCGCCACTGCGAAACCTCGGGTTTCGTGGCAGCTCCCGCGCCCACCGGCAACTACGGGCTCGACGTTCACATCGAAACGGGGTTTCTGGGACTCAGCACGGGCACGCTGCTCAGCGTCGTGCAGGACCTGCTGGTCGCTCCGCTCTGGATGGCCCTGGTTTGGGCGATGCACGCCCTGGTCGTGATGCTCGAGTGGTCGTTCACCATCGACCTGCTGGACAGCGCCTCATCGGCGGGCCTGGGTCGCGGGCTGCAGGCGATGCAGTCGCGGCTCACCGATCCGTGGCTGGCGTTCGTGCTCGCCGTGGCGGCGGTGCTGGCGTTGTACAACGGCCTGTTCCGCCGCCGGGTCGCCGAGACGGTGGGACAGACGCTCGTGATGGGCCTGATGATGGCCGGCGGCATCTGGTTGATCGCCGACCCGAGCGCGACGGTGGGCGCGCTCGGCGGATGGGCGAACCAGGCGAGCCTCGGTGCGCTCGCCGTGGTCGCGCGCGGGACTCCCGCACAGCCCGGAAGGGCGCTCGGTGAAACGATGAGCGGCGCATTCTCGGCCGCCATCGAAGGTCCGTGGTGCTACCTGGAGTTCGGCGACGTGGCGTGGTGTCGCGATCCGTCGCGCCTGGAAACGCGGCTGCGCACCGCCGCCAGGGCGGTGGCCGCGCGCGAGATGGCGCGCGTGGGCTGTACCGGCGGCTCGACGCCGCTGGGGCCGTGCGTGGCCGCCTCCAGCGCGCAGGCGCGGAGCGTGCTTGCGACTGCGCGGCTGCTGCGCGAAGCTGACACCAACGGAGCGATGTTCCTGGCGTTGCCGCCGAACGGCCCCGCCCGCAACGCGATCAGCGAATCGAGCTCGCTGCTGAGTGCCATCTGCCAGAGCTCGGAAGCCACCGGCTGCCGTGGGCCGGCGGCAGCTGAGGCCGAGTTCAGAACCGATGGCGGCACCTGGCCGCGAGTTGCGGGTCTCATGCTGATCCTCGCCGGGGCGTTGGGGATGCTGCTGTTGCTCGGCTTCATCGCGCTCAGGCTGCTGGCTGCGGCCCTCTTCAGCCTGCTGTGCCTGCTCGTCGCGCCGGGGATGGTGCTTGCGCCGGCCTTCGGCGAGCCGGGACGCGCGCTGTTTCGAAGGTGGGCGGTCCAGTTGATTGGCGCCGTCGTCTCCAAGCTGGTGTTCTCGTTTCTGCTCGGTGTGGTCCTGGCGGCCGGGGCGATCCTCTACAGCCTCGATGCGCTGGGCTGGTGGACGCAGTGGCTGCTGCTGTCCGCCTTCTGGTGGACCGCCTACAACAGGCGCCATCAGGCGCTTGGGTTCGCCCATGAGGCCGTGGGCAGCGAACACCGCCGTGGCCCGGGGCCGATCCGGCGCCTGACGAGCGCTGTGGACAGCACCGCGAGGGCGCTTCACTCGGGGCGAAGAGCCAAAGACGCCCTGGCACGCAAGCGCACGGAGACCGCCGAGGAGCAGCGGCCCACGCAGGCGACGCAAACGATGCAGGACGCACGCACGGGGGCGCGAGCACCGATGGCGGGGGGGACCCCTCAGCGGCCGGAGGACCGCCGAGGCGATGAGGCTGCCATCGCGGTGCCCGCCGACGAGCAATCGCATCCGGGCGTCGGCGGCGCCGGGCGCGCGTCGCATCTCGCGCGCGAGCAGGAGCCGCCGGCCGGCGCGAGTGCAGGCGAACGCACCGGGACCGGCGCGAACGCCGGTGCGGGGCATGACCCTGAACAGGCCGCCGGGGAGGACGGGGCCCGGAGGTCGTCGCAGGCGAGCCGGGATCACATCGCCGCACCGTCCCTCGGGAGCGAGTCACAGTCGCCTGCGCCTGGAGAGGATGGGCCCCGCGGCGCAGGCGGGCCGGGCGGCCACGCCGCTCTGGCAGGTCTCGCCGGAATGAGCCGGCCCGAGCGTGAGGCGCTCGATCCGGCAGGCCGGCAAGCGGCGCGGTCGGAGATCGACCGCGAGCTGGCACAGCGCCGGGAGATGCGTGGGCCTCCCGAGCGTCCGGCCGCTCCGGCGCGTGAGCGCGGCACACAGGACGGAGCCGCCTCCCAGGAGGGCTCCCTCGGCGATGGCGACCCGGGCGCAGAGGAGGAATGGGGCAAGAGGGTGATGCGCGATGCGCGCGAGGTCGCCGCGGGACGCAAACGCCGGCTGGGGTTCGATCAGGATTGACCCTGCCGTTCCTACATGTTCGCGTGCTCGCCGCGAGCGCGGCCGCGGTCCTGATGTTCGCGCTGATGGTGCTCGCAGCGCTCCTCGGGGTCGGCGGTGCGGGTTCCAGCGCGGTCACGGACACGGACAGCGTGGGCGTCTCGGTGCTCGCGCAGCGTGAAATCCCACCCGCATACCTTCACCTCTACATCCAGGCGGCCCAGCGCTACGGCCTTGACTGGTCAGTCCTCGCCGGGATCGGCAAGGTCGAGTGCGACCACGGACGCGACCCGGAGGAATCGTGCACCAGGGAGGGAGCTGTGAACTCCGCGGGCGCTGGCGGTCCGATGCAGTTTCTCGCCGCAACCTGGGCCCAGTACGGCGTCGATGGCAACGCTGACGGTGTCATCGACCGCTGGAATCCGGCCGACGCCATCTACGGCGCGGCCAACTATCTTCGTGCGTCCGGCGCGCCCGCCGACTACCAGCAGGCCATTTACAGCTACAACCACGCGGGCTGGTATGTCGCTGAGGTCTTGGGGTGGGCGGCCAGATATCGCGGAGGCCAGGCAGCCCAGTTGCCGCCGGCCGAACTCGAAACGGGCCAGGGACCAGATGTCGCCCTCGCGGGGGAGACGGCCACGCCGGTCCAGTTTCTCAACGGTGAAACGGCCGAGCTCTCGCCGCAGAACGGTCACGTCGCGCTGATCCCCTCAGGCGTACCCGCGGCGGTCCAGGCGATGATCGTCGCGGGCAATGAGCTGCAGGATCTGCCCTATGGACCCGACGGGCACCCCGACCCGCTCGACGCTCGCGACGAGGACTGTTCGAGCACGGTGAACTATGTGCTCTATCGCGCGGGCGTAAGGCCCCTGGCCGAAATTGTCAGAGACAATCCGCTCGCGCAGGACTACGTCGACTGGGGCGAACCGGGCCCGGGCCGATGGGTGACGATCTACGCCACGACGGTCCCGACCGACCACGTCTTCATCGTCATCGCCGGCCTCAGGCTGGACACCTCCCACAATGGCACCGATGTCGGCCCCAACCGCGAGGAAGGTGGCCCGCGCTGGCGGATCCTCGACCACGTCCCGACGTGGGCCCACTGGTCGGTGCGCCATCCCCCGGGGCTGTGAGGCGCGAGCCCCGAGCGCGGGCGTGACGGGCCCGCGGCGCGGCGCCCGACCGCCCGTCGGCGGGCGGAGGGCTTTGGTAGTTTTCACGGACGTCGAGGATCACTTGCTGTCGTACGGACGCGGCAGGCGCTCCGGCGTTGGGAGAATGGGAGGCTGGGCCGCCCGGCACTGAGACCCCGCACGGCTCAAGGCTCGATCAGACGAGAAAAGGAGCAGGACGATGAGAAGGATCTTTGTTATCGGCCTTGTTTGTGTGGCGGCCTGTCTGGTGCCCGCCGTGGCACAGGCATCGACCGTCTATGGCGCACACGGCAAGCACGCCCTCGTAACCAAACCGCCGACAAACCCTGGCGCGCCCTTCGTCTTCTGCAGGGAGACCGCTTGTCCGTTCACAGGGTGGTACGTCGACGGCACGAGCGTCAGCGACGTTAACGGCAACACCGGCAAGATCCAGCACTTCGGCAAGCTGTACTGGGTCACGTTCGCGGAGGAAAAATGCACCTTCTACTGGTACAAGACCCAGACCGGCCTCAACAGCGAAGAGGAACCCGGACCCTACGTTTGCGAAGAAGAAGCCATCGAAAGCACGACCAGCGATAAGGCGACCAGCGACACCGAGTTCGTGGAATGTTGGTGGGCGATCAATCTCAACTGGGGCAAATTCCCCGAATCGATTCTGTAGCAGGGGGATAGCAGCGGGTCGCGGACGTGAGCATCGTGTCCGCGACCCACGCCCGCCGTGTGGCAGTCCGCACGGCTCAACGTTTGGTCAGACGAAAAAAGGAGCGGGATGATGCGACGGACCCTTGTCATCGGCCTGGTTTGTGCAGCGGCGTGCATGGTGCCCGCCGTCGCACAGGCATCGGTCGGCTATGGCACAAACACCAAGCACGCCCTGGTCACCGGCAAACCGCCGACCAACCCGGGGGCGCCGTACCTCTTCTGCCGGGAGACCGCGTGTCCGTTCACGGGGTGGTACGTCGACGGCACGAGCGTCAGCGACGTTTCCGGCAACACCGGCAAGATCCAGCACCTCGGCAAGCTCTACTGGGTTACGTTCCCGGCGGAAGACTGCACGTTCTACTGGTACAAGACCCAGACCGGCCTCAACGACGAATACGAACCCGGTCCGTATGTCTGTGAGGAATCGTTCGTCGAAGGCTGGTGGGCGATCAACCTCAATTGGGGCAAATTCCCCGAAACAATCATCTAGCAGGGGGGTAGCGGCAGGCCGCGGACACAGCATCCGGTCCCCGGCCTGCCGCGCGTTTGCCCGCCGGCGCGCTAGGCTCGCAGCCGATGGCTGCGCGCAAGGTCGATCACCTGCTCATCGGCGGCGGCTTGGCGTGCGCGAACTGCGCGCGCTGGCTGCGCGAGGAAGGCGCTGACGGGGACATCCTGCTCGTCGGCCGCGAGCCCGACCCCCCCTACAACCGCCCGGAGTGCTCAAAGGGCTACCTGCGCGGCGAAGAGAGCCGGCAGGACGCATCCTTCCGCCCGGCGCAGTGGTGGGGTGAGCAGGGCATCGAGCTGCTGACGCGCACGAGCGTGACGGCCCTTGATCCCGAGAACCGCGTGGCGAAGCTCTCCAGCAAGGAGGAGGTGCAGTTCGGCGGGGCGCTGATCGCGACGGGGGCCAACGTTCGCCGCCTGAATGTGGACGGCTGTGACCTCGAGCAGATCCACTATCTGCGGGCATTCGGCAATGCCGATGCGATTCGCGCGGGCGTCGCCGACGCCGAGGAGGTCGTGCTGATCGGCGGCTCCTACATCGCCTGCGAGGTCGCCGCGTCGCTGACGCTGATGGGCAAGCACTGCACGTTGCTCATGCAGGAGCAGATCACTCTCGAACGCGGCTTCGGCCGAGAGGCCGGAGCGTTCTTTCAGGGCCTGCTGGAAAGCCACGGCGTGACGGTGCACTCCGCGGATGAGCTCGCGCGCTTCGAGGGCTCCGGGCGGGTGGCGAAGGTCATCAGCGCCGGCGGCCTGGAGCTGCCGGCTCAGGCCGTCGTGATCGGCGCGGGTGTGAGTCCCGACGTGATGCTCGCGCAGAAAGCCGGGCTGGAGATCGGCGAGCGTGGCGGGGTGCGCTGCTCGTCGCGCCTGCAGAGCTCGGTGCCCGGCATCTACGCGGGGGGGGACATCTGCGAATGCGAGTCCTCTGTACACGACGGCGCCCACGTGCGCATCGAGCACTGGGATGTCGCCTTCAACCACGGCAAGACCGCCGCGCTGAACATGCTCGGGCAGGACGTCCCGCACGAGGTCGTGCCCTACTTCTACTCCGTGTTCGCGGACTGGGGTGAACTGGAGTACGTGGGGCCGGCATACAGCTGGGACCGGGAGGTGCTGCGCGGCTCGATGGCCGACGGCGCCTTCACCAACTGGTACCTGCAGGACGGCCGGGTCAGGGGCGCGCTGACGTTCGGGCGCTCGCAGGACCTCGACGATGCGCGGCGGCTGCTGCGGGAGAAGCGAACGCTGTCCGACGGCGACATCGCGGCGCTCGGTGATCTCGACAGCGATCTCGCGGCCCTCGGAAGCAGCGGCGGGGGCTCCTAGGTCCTGACGCGCAACTCTGGGCGGCGCGTGCGTCCGGTAGGATCTCCCCGTTCATACGGTCGGTGGCGAAGGGAAGCCGGTGCGAATCCGGCGCGGACCCGCCACTGTGACCGGGGATGCCCCCCGCTGCGAACCCGCGGGCGCGCAGCCACTGTCCCACGAGCGGTGGGACGGGAAGGCGCGGAGGGGTAGGCCCGGGAGCCAGGAGACCTGCCTCCGGCCGAAAGCCCACAAGCCCTCGTGGAAAGGGGTTGGCTCCATGTCCTCATCCTCACGCTTCTCGCTTGCGCTCCTCGCGGCCTGCGTGTCGCTGCTCATTCTGGCCACCGCGGCGAGCGCCGCCTCTCCCGCGACGGTTACCGTTCGCGTGGAGGGTCTCAGCGCGACGCTGCTCCCCGCGACCCAGGTGAGCACCACGACTACACCCGTCGTCAGGGACGGCAACCCCGAAGACTCCTGTTCCGGCACCAGTGCGCTCGGTGCGCTTCAGACCGCGACCGGCGGCGACTGGGACGGCCCATGGGAACAGACCTATCACCAGTACGAGATCAACTCGATCGAGGGCGAGAGCCACGCCTTCTCCAGCGGCTACTACTGGGACTTCTGGCTCAACCACGCCGAAGCCCAGACCGGTGCCTGCGAAGCGGAAGCGCTCGCCGGGGCCGAAGTGCTGTTCTTCCCCTGCTCGGAAGCCGCGCCCTCGTGCCCGACCCCTCTGGCCATCGAAGCTCCCTCCAGCGCCGGTGTGAAGGAACCGGTGACCGTGATCGTCAAGCAGTACGACGCCGAGGGTGAACCCTCCCCGGCAAGCGGCGCGAGGATCACCTGGAACGGCGGCAGCGCCGAAACCGAAGCCGCCGGCCGGGCGAGCGTGAGCTTCGGCGCGACGGGCAGCTACGAACTGCACGTCAGCGGCAGTGAAAGCGGCCCCGCGGCCGTGCGGGCGCAGGCGAGCGTGTGCGTGCACGACGGCAACGACGGCAGCTGCGGAACGACCGCCGCGGTGACGGGCTCCCCGGCGCCCAGCACCGGCGTCTCCGCGTTCCACGAAAGCTCCACCCCATACACCGGGCCCTTCGCGCTCGTCTCGCGGGTGGCGGGCATCACCGAAGATCGCGTGTACCGCGCCGGGCGCGGGCCGCGGCTGCTGGCGGGCGCGATCATCTCGCACAGCGCGGTCAGCTCCGTCAGCCTGGAGCTGCGCCGGGCCTACCGGGGCCGCTGCTACGCCTACGACGGCACGCGCGAGCGCTTCGTGCGCGCACGCTGCGGCCAGGGGACGCCCTTCCAGGTCTCTGCCACCTCCAGCTACTCCTACCTGCTTCCCTCCGCGCTGCCGCCGGGGCGCTACGTCCTCGACGTCCATGCCACCGACACCGCCGGCAACCGCCTGACGCTCGCACGCGGCAGCTCGCGACTGGTGTTCTATGTGCGCTAGCGGCGGACCGCTGCGGTGATGCGGCCCTGGGCGACCCTGCTCGGCACGCTGTGCGCGCTGGGCTGCTGTGGTTGCGGCATCGGCCCGGGCGCGGCGCCGAGTGCGATTCACCTCCTGGTGACGCGTGAATTCGGATCGGCGCGGGTGTCCGGCCCCGCCGCTCCCAAGCTCGCCGGGCAGGAAACCGTGATGAGCCTGCTGATGCGCAACTACAGGGTCAGCACCCGCTTCGGCGGCGGTTTCGTCCAGAGCATCGACGGTCTCTCCGGCGGGCAGCAAGCGGGGGAGCCGGTCGACTGGTTCTTCTACGTCAACGGTGTCGAGGCGCAGAAGGGCGCAGCCGACACGGACGTCCACGCCGGCGACCACGTGTGGTGGGACCGGCACGACTGGAGCCAGACCGAGGACGTCCCGGCGGTCGTCGGGTCCTTTCCCGAGCCGTTTCTCAACGGCCTGGAAGGCAAGCGCTACCCGGTGCGGATCGAATGCGAACACGTCTCCAGTGCTGCCTGCACCACCATCAACCGCCGGCTCACCGCGCTGGGCGTGCCGGCGGCGATAGCGGCCCCCGGCGCGCCCGGGGGCACGGACACGATCAGCGTGCTCGTTGGCGCCTGGCCGAATATCGAGGGCTACCCGCCGGCGCGGGGGCTCGCCGAAGGGCCTCGCCAGGACGGCGTCTACGCCACGTTCGCCGCGCACGGGCACACGCTGACGGTGCTCGACCAGAACGGGAAGCCGGTGCGCACGCTCGCGGGCAGCGCAGGGCTGATCGCCGCGACGCGCCAGGGCGAAGAAGCGCCCGCGTGGATCATCACCGGCACCGACGAAGCCGGCCTTGACCTCGCGGCGCACGCCTTCGACGCGGCCACGCTGGGGGGTCACTTCGCCGTGGCGCTCACGCCGTCCGGTGCAATCCCGCTGCCGCAGGTGGGCGCCTGATGGGGATGGGGCCGCGGCCGCTGTTCTACCGGCGCCTGCGCAGCCCGCTGCACGCGACGCGGGCGGGTGTGGGCGTGCTGTGGGCGCTTTCGCTGAGTGCTGCCGTCCTGCTGCTCTACCACCCGCTCGCGCTGCTCGCGCTGCTGTGCGCGGTCCTGTGCGCCGGCGTGGGCGCGGGTGTGGGCCGCGGCCTGGCGCGCTCGATGCGCGCCGCCGCATTCCTTGCGCTGCCGATCGTGCTCGTCAACGTGCTCGTCTCGCGCCAGGGGCTGACGGTGTTCGCGCGCCTCGGGGACCTCGGCCCCTTCGGCCAGGGGGATCTCACCGTCGAGGCGCTCGCCTACGGCGCCGTGATCGCGCTGAAGGTCACGGTCCTGCTCGCGGTCACGACGCTCGCCAGCCTCGCCGTTGACCCCGATGAGACGCTCAGGATCCTGCGCCGCCTGTCGTTCCGCTCGGCGCTCACCGCGTCGCTTGCCACGCGCATGGTGCCCGTGCTCGGCGCCGACGCCCAGCGCCTGGCCGAGGCCCAGCGCACCCGCCCCCGGGGCGCGCCGCGCGGCGCCAGGGCAAGACTGGCCGTGCTCACCGCGATCATCTCGGGCTCCCTTGACCGCGCGCTCGACGTCGCCGCCACGCTCGAGGTGCGCGGCTTCGCCACGGCGCGCCGCGCGCCGCGGCGCCCGCGGCCGTGGTCCCGGCACGACATCGCCTTCCTGGCCTCCGCGGCGGCGATCCTCGCGCTGGCGATCCTCGCGCGGGTGAGCGGCGCCGCGAGCTTCACCGCCTACCCCGAACTGCGTGCCCACGTCGGCCCCGCCACGGTGGCCCTGTGCGTCGCGCTGGGCGTCGCCGTGATCCTGCCGTTCGCCGACCGCAGGGGGATCGACCCGTGAGCGAGCCGCTGCTGCGCATGCAGGAGCTCACCTACACCTATCCCGGCGCGCAGCAGCCCGCGCTGGCGCACGTCAACCTGGAGATCCACCCGGGCGAGTTCTGCCTGCTCGCGGGGCTCTCCGGTCACGGCAAGTCCACGCTGCTGCGGGCCGCGTGCGGCCTGGTGCCCCACTTTCACGGTGGCCGCTTCTCCGGGCGGGTCACGCTCGCAGGGCTGGACACGCGCGAGCACGGCCCGTCGCGTCTGGGCGCATTCGCCGGAGTGCTCTTCCAGGACCCCGAGACCCAGCTGGTGATGGGCAGCGTGCGCGCCGAGCTCGCGCTCGCCCTTGAGAGCCGCGGCCACGGCGCCACCGCCGTCGCAAGGGGCGTGGAGGAGGTGGCCCTTGCGCTGGGCATCGACGCGCTGCTCGACCGTCCCACGCACGAGCTCTCAGGGGGCGAGAAGCAGCGCGTCGCGCTCGGCGCCGCGCTCGCCGGGCGCCCGCGGATCGTGCTGCTCGACGAGCCCACATCCCAGCTGGACCCCGTGGCCGGCGACGAGCTCATCGGGCTGCTGCGGCGCCTGAACCAGGAGTGGGAGACGACCATCCTGCTCGCCGAGCACCGGCTCGAGCGCTGCCTCTCAGCCTGCGACCGCGTGATCGCCATGCAGCACGGCGCGATCGCCAGCGACAGCGACCCGGAGGCGTTCCTGGAGTGGGCGGGCCGGTCTGAGCCCGCACTGCAGACACCGGCAGCCAAGCTGTTCGCCCTGGCGGGCCTGCATCCCGCCCCGGCTGGGGTCAGGCAGGCGCGCGCGCGGCTGCGCACCCACGGCGCGCTGCCAGAGGAGGCTCAGCCCGCGGTCGCCCCGCCGAAGCGACGGGAGCGCCGCCGCAGGCGCACCGCCGCCGCGGCGCCCGCGCTGGAGTGCCGGGGCCTGTGGCACGAGATTCCGCGCGGCCCCGCGATCCTGCGTGGCATCGAGCTGCGCCTCGCGCCGGGGGAGAGCGTCGCGCTGATGGGCCGCAACGGGGCGGGCAAGTCCACGCTGCTGCGCCACGCCGCGGGGCTGCTGCAGCCCACGCGCGGCAGCGTGCGCTGCTCCGGGCGCGTCGCGCTGCTGCTGCAGAATCCAGGCGACTACTTCATCCACGAGCGCGTCGGCGCCGAGGCCTCGCCGGCTGCGCTGGCCGCCGCCGGGCTCTCCGCGCGCGCCGAGCGCAACCCCCGCGACCTCTCAGGCGGGGAGCGCCAGCGCCTGGCTCTGGCCATCGTCACCGACGGCGCAAGCCCGCCGGCGGTGCTCGCTCTGGACGAGCCCACGCGCGGCATGGACCGTTCCGCCAAGGCCGGGCTGGCGCTCGAGCTGCGCCGCCGCGCCGCCACGGGGCAGGCGGTGATCATCGCCACGCACGACCCGGAGTTTGCCGCCGCCGTCGCCGAGCGCGCGGTGCTGCTCGCCGACGGCCGCGTGATCGCCGACGGCAGCGCCGCGGAGCTGCTCGCCGGGGGCTGGTACTTCGCCACCGAGACCGCCCGCATACTCGGTGGCGCCGGTGGCGCGCTGCTCCCCGAGCAGGGAGCCGCCCTGATCGCCGGGCGCCTCGCCGCTCCCGCCGCGGAGCCCGCCGGGCAGGCGCCGCCCGCGATCTCCCCGGAGGCGATCCGGTGAGCTGGCCGCTGGCGAGCTTCCTCGTCGTCGCGGTGATCCTGCTCGCCGGCTGGCTCGCCTACGAGCGCCGGCGCCCCTCCGCGCGCATGGCCGCGGTGATCGGCGTGATGGCGGCCCTTGCGGCCCTCGGCCGCGATGCGTTCGCCGCGCTGCCCGACGTGAAGCCCATCACCGCGCTCACGCTCGTCGTCGGCTACTCCCTCGGCCCGCTGCCCGGCTTCACCGTCGGTGCGCTGGGCATGCTGGTCTCCAACTTCATGCTCGGCCAGGGCCCCTACACGCCGTGGCAGATGGCGGCGTGGGGGATGGTCGGGCTGGCCGGCGGCGCGCTGGGCCGCCTGAGCGGGCGGCGCCTGCGCCGCCTCGCGCTGGCGCTTGCGTGCGCCGTGAGCGCGCTCGCGGCCAAGGAGGTCATGAACCTGTACACGTGGACGCTCGGCGCAAGCCACACGCCGGCGGCGTTCCTGCTCATCGCCGGGCAGGGGCTGCCCTTCGACATCACCGACACGCTCGCCAGCTTCCTGTTCGGCCTGGCCTTCGGCCCCGAGCTCGCACGCGTGCTGGAGCGCATGCGCGTGCGCATGCACGTCCAGTGGGACCCCGCACCGGGCGCCGGCGAGCCCGCCGCAACGGCGCGCGCGCGCGCGATCCCGCCGGCCGCCGCGACGCTGGTCGTGATCGCACTGGCGTGCACGGCGGTCGGCCTGAGCGCCTCCAGCGTGCTCGCGCGCACCGCCGGCGGCTCGCCGCACAGCGCCCCAGCCGCTCCCGGCCCCCCGAGCGAGCGCGGCCCCCCGCGCGAGCCCGGCGCCGGGCCGGCGCGGGCGGGCCTGTCGCGGGAGATCGCCTACCTGCAGGGCGCGCAGGACGCCGACGGCGGCTTCGGCGCCGCGCGCGGCCAGGCCAGCAGCGAGGTGTACTCCGCGTGGGCCGCCATTGGCCTGGCCGCCGGCGGGCGCGACCCGCTGAGCGTGCGCCGGGACGGGCACACCGTCCTTGACGCGATCCGCTTGGAAGCTTCGAGCCTGGAAGGCGCCGGAGATCTCGAGCGCACGATCCTCGCACTGCACGCGTGCGGGGTGCCGGCGGACTCCCTGCCGGGCGGGAACCCCGTCACGCGCCTGCTGCGCCTGGCCGGCAGGGACGGCTCCTTCAGCGAGCTCTCCAACCTCACGGCCTTCGCGGTCCTGGCCCTGCGCGCCGCGGGCTATTCGCGCCACTATGGCCCGGTGGCAGCGGCCGCCGCGTGGCTGGCGCGCCAGCAGAACCGCGACGGCGGCTTCGGGTTCGCCTCGCGCGGGGGGCCCAGCGACGTGGACGACACCGCCGCGGTGCTGCAGGCGCTCGCCGCCGCCGGCGAGCTCAGGGGCCAGGAGCCCGCGCGGGCACTGGCGTTCCTGATCCACTCGCAGAACCTCGACGGAGGCTTCCCCGAGCAGCCGGGCGGCGCCTCCAACGCCCAGTCCACCGCCTGGGCGATCCAGGGCCTGATCGCCGCCGGGCGCAGCCCCGTGCGCGTCACGCGGCAGGGCAGCCGGACGCCCACCGCCTACCTGCAGAGCCTGCTCACCGGCGAAGGCAGCATCCGCTACTCGCGCACCGGCTCGCAGACCCCGGTGTGGGTAACAGCCCAGGCGCTCACCGCGCTGGGCGAAAAGGCGTTCCCCATCTCCTACCCTTGAGTGAGGATGTCCGCGCACGCCTACACAGCCGAGGCCGCGGCACGTGCTCGCGCGCGTGCCGAGGGCGAGCCCCCGAGCCAGGGCCCGGGTGCGGGCAGGCCGCTCGCGCTCGCGGCGGCGGGGGTGCTGGCGCTGATGCTGCTGTGGGTGCTCGCCGAGCTGGTTCCCTCGATCCACTACCGCGATGCGCAGCTGCTCTACGACCTAACCAAGCTCGACACCTCCGGGTTTGAATCGGTCGGCCTGTTCATCCTGCACCTGCTGAACCCGCTGCTGTTCATCATCTGGGGTATCGCGCTGGTGTCCACCGCGATCGCCCGCGGCCGCGAGCGCGTCGCGGTGGCCGTCGTCGTCGTGATGGCGCTCGCGCCGCTCACATCCGAGCTGCTCAAGCCGATCCTCGCGCACCCCCACGCAAGCGTTGGAGGCGTCTACATTGCGGCCGCCTCATGGCCCAGCGGCCACGCCACGGCCGCCGCGGCGCTGGGCCTCAGCGCGGTGCTGGTCGCCCCCGAGCGCGCGCGCGGGCTGGTCGTTGGGATCGCGGTGGCGTTCGCGCTGCTCGTGGGCTTCCTGCTGCTGGTGCTCGCCTGGCACATGCCCAGCGACGTGCTGGGCGGATATCTCGTGGCGGCGGTCTGGGGCGCGCTGGCCGTTGCCGGCCTGCGCTTCAGCGCTCGCGCGCGCTCAGGCCGCTAGTCCCGCGCAGGGCGCTCGGAGGCGTGGGCGCCGGGGGCCCACAGCGGCTCGGAGCTCGGCTCCGCCTCGCCGGGGGGCACGTTGGCGGCGCGGCTGAGCACGAACAGCAGATCCGAGAGCCGGTTCAGGTAGCGCACCACATCCGGGTTGACCTCATCGCCGACGGCGATCGTGCGCCGCTCCGCGCGGCGGCACACCGTTCGGCACAGGTGCAGGTGCGCCGCCGCCGGTGTGCCGCCGGGAATCACGAAGGAGCGCAGCGGCTCCAGCCCCGCGTTGACCTCGTCGAGCGCCTGCTCCAGCCAGCTCGTGTACTCGGGCCCGACCCGCAGGCGGAGACGCTCCTGCGAGCCCTCCGGTGCCTGCAGCGAGCCCGGAACCGACAGGTCGGCGCCGACGTCCAGCAGGTCGTTCTGCACGCGCGAGAGCCACGCCGCGAAGCGCTCGGACAGGCCGGGGGCCAGCAGAGCCAGCCCGATCGTCGCGTTGAGCTCGTCAACGGTGCCGTAGGCCTCCACGCGCGGGTGCAGCTTGGAGACCCTGCTCATGTCGCCCAGGTGCGTCTCTCCGCCGTCGCCGAGCTTGGTGTAGATGCGCGTCAGGTTGACCGTCATAGCGCCCGAGTTTCGCACAACGCGGGCCTCGCGCTGACGGGGCGGACCGCCCCCGTCGTTGCGATCGGATACGTTCCCGCACCTCATATGCGGATCGGCGTACCGAAGGAGACCGCGGCGGGCGAGCACCGAGTTGCTCTGGTGCCCGAGGTCGTGAGCAAGCTGAAGGCCAAAGGCATCGACGTCCTGCTCCAGCGCGGAGCGGGCACCGACGCGCTGCTGAGCGACGAGGCGTTCGAGCAGGCCGGCGCCCAGCTCGCGCCGAGCGCCAGCGAGGTGTGGGCGTGCGACATCGTGGTCACCATCGCGCCGCCCGAGCCCGAGCAGGTGCGCTCGCTGGGCGCGGGCTCGATCCTCGTGGGCTTTCTCGCCCCGCTGACCAGCCCCGCGACCACCAGTGCGCTCGCCGGCGCCGGCGCGACGGCCTTCGCGATGGAGGCGATCCCGCGCATCACCCGCGCGCAGGCGATGGACGCGCTGTCCTCGCAGAGCAACGTCGCGGGCTACCGCGCCGCGCTGCTGGGCGCCGAGGAGCTCGGCCGCTTCTACCCGATGCTGATGACCGCGGCGGGCACAATCCCGCCGGCCAAGGTGCTGGTGCTCGGCGTGGGCGTCGCCGGGCTGCAGGCGCTGGCCACCGCAAGACGCCTGGGCGCGCGCACGACCGGCTATGACGTCAGGCCGGAGGTCGCCGAGCAGGTCGAGTCGCTCGGCGCCCAGTGGCTTGACCTGGGCGTGCAGGCCAGCGGCGAGGGCGGCTATGCGCGCGAGCTGACCGAGGAGGAGCGCGCGCGCCAGCAGCAGGCGCTGACCGACGCGATCAAGGGCTTCGACGTCGTCATAACGACCGCGCTTGTGCCCGGCCGCCCCGCGCCGCGCCTGGTGACGGCTGAGGCGGTGCAGGGGATGAAGCCGGGATCGGTGATCGTCGACCTGGCGGGGGAGTCGGGCGGCAACTGCGAGCTGACCGAGCCCGGGCAGACGGTGGTGCGCCACGAGGTGAAGATCGTCTCCCCGCTGAACCTGCCCGCCGGAATGCCCGAGCACTCCTCCGCGCTGTTCGCTCGCAACGTGCTCGCGCTGCTGGAGCTGTTCGTCGGCGAGGACGGCCAGCTGAAGCTGGACTTCGAGGATGAGATCGTCAAGGGCTCCTGCGTCGTGCGCGACGGGGAGATCGTCAACGCAGGCGCCAAGGCCGCCGTGGCGGCCGCCGCAGGAGGCTCACCGGCTCAATGATCCTCGCAAGCACCCTCACGACCAACCTGGCGATCCTCGTGCTCGCCGGCTTCATCGGCTTCGTCGTCATCTCCAAGGTCCCAAACACGCTGCACACGCCGCTGATGTCGGGCACAAACGCGATCCACGGCATCGTGCTGCTCGGGGGCCTGCTGATCGTCGGGCTGTCGGGCAACAGCGCGTTCAACAAGGTCATCCTCGTCATCGCTATCGCCTTCGGCACGATCAACATCGTCGGCGGCTTCCTGGTGACGGACCGCATGCTGGAGATGTTCAAGTCCAAACCCGAGCGCCGCGCCGACGGGGAGAGCACCGCCAAGAAGGATGAGAAGCCGTGAGCGCGGTGCCCCTGGCAAGCACCTTCCTGCAGTCCACGAGCTTCCTGGACGTCCTCTACATCATCGCCTTCGCGCTCTTCATCCAGGGCCTGCGCGGGCTGTCGGGGCCGACGACGGCGGTGCGCGGCAACCGCATAGCCGCCGTTGGCATGACGATCGCGGTGATCGCCACGCTGCTGAACCGCAACGAGGGCAACTGGGGGCTGATCGTGCTGGGCATCGCGCTTGGCGCGGCCGTCGGGGTGCCCGCGGCGCGCCAGGTGAAGATGACGGCGATGCCGCAGATGGTCGCGCTGTTCAACGGCGTGGGCGGCGGCGCCGTGTTCCTGATCTCCTGGTCGGAGTTCCGCCTCACCGACGGCTACACGGGCACCGCGACCTACATCACGATCTTCTCGCTGTTCGCCGCGATCGTCGGATCGGTGTCCTTCTGGGGCTCGAACATCGCCTTCGGCAAGCTCCAGGAAATCCTGCCGGGCCGCCCGATCACGCTCGGCGCCGCTCAGCAGATCGTCAACCTGCTGCTGTTCATCCTCGCGGTGGCCGCGGGCGTGGACATCGCCGCGGGGTCTCACTCCGAACTGGTGTTCATCGGCATGCTCATCTGCGCGGCGCTGCTGGGCAACGCGGTGGTGCTGCCGATCGGCGGCGCGGACATGCCGGTGGTGATCTCGATGCTCAACGCCTTCACCGGGCTCTCGGCGGCCGCCACGGGGATCGCGCTGGACAACCCCGCGCTGATCGTCGCGGGCATGATCGTGGGCGCATCGGGGTCGATCCTGACGAACCTGATGGCGGTCGCGATGAACCGCTCGATTCCAGCGATCATCGCCGGCGGCTTCGGTGGTGGCGGAGCCGTGGAGGGGGCCAGCGGCGCGGGCGAGCATGCGGGCACCGTGCGCTCGACGACAGCCGCCGACGCGGCGATCCAGCTCGCCTACGCCAACCGCGTGGTGATCGTGCCGGGCTATGGCATGGCGGTCGCCCAGGCCCAGCACGCGGTGCGCGAGCTGACCAAGGAGCTGGAAAAGCGCCAGGTGGAGGTCAGCTACGCGATCCATCCCGTCGCGGGGCGCATGCCCGGCCACATGAACGTGCTGCTCGCCGAGGCGGACGTGCCCTATGACCAGCTCAAGGAGATGGACGAGGCCAACCCGGAGTTCTCGCGAACCGACGTCTCGCTGGTGATCGGCGCCAACGACGTCACCAACCCGGCCGCCAAGAACACGCCCTCCTCGCCGATCTACGGGATGCCGATTCTCGAAGTCAGCGACAGCCATTCGGTGATCGTGATCAAGCGCTCCATGAACCCTGGCTTCGCCGGCATCGAAAACGAGCTCTACTACGAGCCGAAGACCGAGATGCTGTTCGGCGACGCCAAGACGGCTGTCAGCGAGATCACCGCCGAGCTCGCCCAGCTCTGAGGACCCCCTCTGCGAGACTGGCGGCGTGATCGAGCGATCCCAGGCCCTGGCGTCCCTGGCGGAGGATGAGTTCGATGTAGTCGTGGTCGGTGGTGGCATCACGGGGGCCGGTGTCGCGCTCGACGCGGCCACGCGCGGCTACAGCGTCGCGCTGCTGGAGCGCGCGGATTTCGCATCGGGGACCTCCAGCCGCTCGAGCAAGCTGGTTCACGGAGGCCTGCGCTACCTGCAGAACTTCGACCTCGGCCTGGTGCGCGAGGCGCTGCTGGAGCGTCGCCTGATGGTGGCGCTCGCCCCCCACCTGGTGCGCCCGCTGCCGCTCGTCGTGCCGGCCTTCGACGGCTCCCGCCCGGATCGACTCGTCGGGGTCGGGCTAAACCTGTATGACGTCATGTCGGTGCAGCGCGGCATGCGCTCGCGCCGGGGCAGGGGCAGGCGAGCCGAGCGCGCCGGAGCCGAGCCTGGGCCTGCGCTCGCCGCCGAGGAAGCCGAGTCCTGGAGCCCGGAGCGCCACCGCGTCATCAGCGGGGAGGAGGTGCTCGAGCTGCTCCCCGCGCTCGCCGCCCGCGAGCCCACCAGCGGCTACCTCTTCTATGACTGCCAGACCGACGACGTGCGCCTGGTGCTCACCGTGCTCGGCGAGGCCGAGCGCTTCGGCGCCGTTTGCGCCAACCGCCTGGATGTGACCGGCCTGCTCGAGCGCGAGGGCCGCGCGCGCGGCGTGGAGGTGCTCGACACCGAGACCGGGCGGCGCTTCCAGGTGCGCGCCGAGAACGTCGTCAACGCCACCGGCGTGTGGGCCGACGAGCTGCGCCCGCACGAGCTGCACGACGAGGCCGAGCTGCCGCGCATCAGGCCCAGCCGCGGCACGCACGTGACGATCCGCCACGAGGACCTGCCGCTCGTGGGCGGCGCGATCGTGCCAGCGGGCTCGGGGCGCTCGATCTTCGCCCTGCCCTGGCTCGGGCACACCCTCGTGGGCACCACCGACAACGACTACGAGGGCCCCCTTGAGCACATCCGCCCATCCGGCGAGGACATCGACTACCTGCTCAGCGCCGTCAACGAGTTCTTCGCCACCAGCCTCGGCCCGGCGGAGCTGACGGGCGCCTTCGCGGGGGTGCGCCCGCTGATCTCGACGGGCGACCCCAAGAAGTCGGTGGACATCTCGCGTAAGGCCGAGCTGTATGAGACCTCCTCCGGCATGATCACCATCACCGGCGGCAAGCTCACCACGTGGCGGCGCATGGCCAAGATGACGGTCGACCGGCTGGTCGAGCGCGACGCCCGCGACGCGCCCTGCCGCACCCACGAGATCCCGCTCGGGCAGGCCATCGCGGCGCAGGATCTGCCGGTCGTGGAGGGCGTGCCCGAGGGCTCATACCAGGCGCTCGCCTCCCGTTACGGCTACGCCGCACGCGACGTGCTCGCGCTCGCCGCGCAGCGCGGCGAGCTCGCCCAGCCGATAATCCCGGGCCTCCCGGATCTGCTCGCCGAGGTCGCCCTCGCGGCGCGGCACGAGCAGGCCCGCAGCATCGGCGACGTGATCCTGCGCCGCACGCGTCTGGGCCTGCTCGCGGCGCGGGAGCTGGCCGGCACGGGCGCCAACGCGCCGCTGAGCGTCCGCGACGCGCACGGCGAGGGCGCCGCTCACCCGCTGCGGCGTGTCGGCGACGTCCTCGCACGCGAGCTGGGATGGGACTCCGCGCGCCTGGAGCTCGAGCTGGCACGCTTCGCCGAGGAGGCGCGCGCGGAGGGGATCTTCATGACGCTGGCGCCCGCCGCCGGGACCGGCGCGCGCGAGCTCCCCGGCGAGCCCGCAGCGTGAGCGCCGCTGCGCCCACCCTGCAGCTGCCCGCAGCGACGCTCGACCTGGGCCGACCGCTGCTGATGGGCATCGTCAACGCCTCGCCGGACTCCTTCAGCGACGGCGGCCTTCATCCCGACCTGGATGCGCGCGTACAGCTCGGCAGGGAGCTCATCGAGGCCGGAGCCGACATATTGGACGTGGGCGGGGAGTCGGCCTCCACGGGCCGCCCGCCGGTGGAGGCGGCGCACGAGATCGAGCTTGTCGTGCCGCTGGTGCAGCGCCTCTGCCAGGAGCTCGGCGCGACCGTGTCGGTTGACACCTACAAGCCCGCCGTGGCCAGCGCGGCCGTCGCGGCGGGGGCGAGCATCATCAACGATGTCAGCGGGCTGCGCGACCCCGCGCTCGCCGACGTGTGTGCGCGCACGGGCGCCGGGCTGGTGCTGATGCACACGCTCGCGCCACCGCGACGGCGGCTGCAGGACCCCGGGCTCTACCAGGACATCACCGGCGAGGTGATGCAGTTCCTGCGCGAGCGCGTCGCGCTGGCGCTCTCGCGCGGGGTGAGCGAGTCCCAGCTGATCCTCGACCCGGGGCCCGACTTCGCCAAGACGCCCGCGCAGACGATCCGCCTGCTCTCACAGCTTCCGCGCCTGCACGAGCTGGGACGGCCGCTGCTGATGGCCATCTCGCGCAAGGACTTCATCGGCGCCCTCACCGGCCGCGGGCCGCGCGAGCGCCTGCCCGGGACGCTCGCCGCGCTCTCCTACGGCGTGGACGCGGGCGCGCACATCTTCCGCGTGCACGACGTGGCGGCGGCCGCCGATTTTCTGGCGGTGCGCGCCGCCCTGCGCGGCGAGACCAGCCCGCCGGTGGACCTCGCGCTGACCGAGCGCATCCGCTACGCGCGTGCAGAGCCCGGCGGCGCCGGCCGAAGCAGCCGCTAGGCTTCGAGTTCAACACGGGTGCCTGGCCGCTGTCCAACGCGGCGGGACGCCAACCGCCCCCCACGAAGAAAGAAGGCACACAACATGGCTGTACTGGACCGCTCCGAATTGGAGGCGAGCCCGCTCGCCGACCTCCACGCGATCGCCGACCAGGTCGGCCTGGAGGGATTCAGGCGGATGCGCAAGGCTGAGCTGATCGAGGCGATCCTCGGCGGCTCCCCGGTATCCGAGGCGCCGCAGGAGGACGAGGAGGCCGAGACGGGCGCCCCCGCCCGGCCGCGACGGCGCCGCGCGCGGCGCACCGCCGGCGCCTCCGCCGAGGAGGATGCGCCACCCGCGGATGAGCCCGAGGAGGCCGAGGCCGAGCCGAAACGCTCGCGCCGCTCCTCCTCCTCCTCCTCCTCCTCCTCCTCCTCCGGCGCGGCGGAGGCGAGCGAGGGCGAGCGGCCCCCGCGGCGCGCGCGCAGCCGCGGCGGTCGCTCGAGCGCCGAGCGCTCCTCCCGCTCAGCCGAGGCGCCCGATGAGGACATCGAGGGCAGCGACAGCGGCGGGCGCATCGCCGAGGGCGTCGTTGAGGTGCTGGGGAACGGCTCCGCGTTCCTGCGCGTGGACCCGCCGGAGCCCTCCGACGATGACGTCTACATCTCCGCTGCGCAGGTGCGTCGCTGCGAGCTCGTCTCCGGCGACAGGGTCAACGGCCCCGTGCGCACGCCGCGGCGCTCCGAGCGCTATCCCTCGCTGGTTCGCATCGACACGATCAACGGCATGCCCGCCGACACCGTCTCCGACGGCTCGCGCTACGAGGATCTCCCCGTCGCGTGGCCCAGCGACCGCATCGCGCTGGGCTCGCAGGACCCCACGCTGAAGGCCATCGAGTGGCTGACCCCGATCGGGCTGGGCTCACGCGTGAGCATCGTCGGCTCGCGGCTTGCGGGCAAGACCGAGACGCTCAGGCACCTGGCGGCTGCGCTGGGCGAGCGGGACGACCTGGATCTGAGCCTGGTGCTGCTCGGCTCGCGCCCGGAGGAGATAGCGCAGTGGGGCGAGGGGCCGCTGCAGCCCGCCGCCGCGCTCAGCTTCGCGGCATCCTCCGAAGCGCAGGGACAGGCCGCCGAGCGCGCGATCGACACCGCCAAGCGCCTGGCCGCACGCGGCGGCAACGCGGTTGTGCTGATCGACGGCCTGGACGAGCTGAGCTCGCACACCGCCCGCAAGGTGCTGGCGGCCGCGCGCAACCTGCACGACGGCGGCTCGCTCACGCTCATCGCCACGGCCACCGAGCCGCTCGGCGGCGAGACGACCGTGATCGCGCTTGACCAGGCGCTCACCTCCAGCGGGCGCGAGCCGATCCTGGACCTGCTCGGCAGCGGGACTCTCCACCCCGAGCTGCTCGTCGGCGAGGACGGCGCCGAGGCGATCAGGAAGGCGCGTGCGACCGCCCTGGAGAGCGGGGTCTGAGGCCCCACCGGCCCCGCGCTCGGCTCAGCGACGGTAGGCGACCCGGCCCCAGGAGGGCTCGGGCGCAAGCTCGATCGGCTCCCCGCCGCGCTCGCCGCGGGGGTCGGTCGGCTGCACGTAGGAGAAGCTCGCGCTGCGATCGTCGAAGAGGACCGTCAGCTCGCCCTCCTTGACGCGCTGATCAAGCCACGCGCCGCGGAAGACCAGGCGGCGCAGCCAGTGCACCAGCGAGCGCTCGGCCGGGCCCACCAGCTCGGGCCAGCATTCGTTGACGTGCTCGCCCAGGCCCGAGGCGGGGTCGATGATCTCCCCGTTGACCGCCAGGTTGACCAGGTCTTCGAGCTCCTCGCCCCCGAGCCTGCCGCCGACGAAGCCGAGCTTCAGCGCCGCCTGCTCGCAGCGCTCTGCGAAGTCAACCTCGTTGAAGGTGAAGCGCAGCTCGCCGTATTCGAGGACAAAGTCCTCACCGGAGTCGTAGTTTTCGCGCCTGGCCGTTTCCATATCCGTACACCCCATCCCTGCGGGTCGTCGGGATCATACGTCCGGTTCCTGCTCGGGCGACTGCGGTGCATGGGATTTTGCACCAGCCCCGATGTGTAGCCTCAGGGCCGATGGCACGCCTCTCTGAGCACGGCCTGCGCAAGTCCGTCGGCGTATCGGGCATGTTCGCCACCGCCTACGGCAACGTCGGCTCGTCGATCTACTACGCCCTTGGCCTCGTCGCCGCGCACGCGCTCGGCCTGACGCCGCTTGTCTTCATATTCGCCGGCGGCCTGTTCGCGCTGACGGCGAAAACCTACGCGGAGGGCGCCTCGATGTTTCCGGAAGCGGGAGGCTCCTCCTCCTTCGCGCGCCACGCCTTCAACGATGTCGTGTCCTTCTTCGCCGGCTGGGCGCTCAGCCTGGACTACATCCTCACCATCGCCATCTCGGCGTTCTTCGTACCGCACTACCTCAGCGCATTCCCGGGGCTCGGCGCGCTGAAGCACAACCCGGATGACATCTTCGGCGGGCTGATCGTCGTGGGTCTGCTCGCGTGGCTGAACATTCGCGGTCTGGGCGAGTCGGCCAAGCTGAACATCGTCCTGGCGCTGCTGGACCTCTCGACGCAGATCATGCTCGCGGGCCTTGGCTTCGTGCTCGTGCTCAACCCGCACCTGCTCGTCAACCAGGTGCATCTGGGGTCGGTGCCCTCCTGGCGGGAACTGGTCTTCGCGCTGTCGCTGGCGATGCTCGCCTATACGGGGATCGAGACGGTGGCGAACATGGCCGAGGAGTCCAGGGATCCCGGCAAGCAGGTCCCAAAGGCGGTCAACCTGGTGGTGCTCGCGGTGCTGGGCGTCTATGCGGGCATCTCGGTGGTCGCGCTCTCGGCGCTGCCGGTCCTGCATCACGGCGTGGGCTACAGCAGCGAGCTCAAACAGTCCTTCTCCAAACCGGGGTACGCGACCTCGCTGGGCGGCTTCTTCGAAAACGACCCGATGCTCGGCGTGGTCGAACACCTGGGGCTCCACGGCACCGTGCTGAAACTCGCCAGGTACTACCTGGGCATCCTCGCGGCCACGATCCTGTTCATCGCGACCAACGCGGGAATGATCGGCATCTCGCGCCTGTCCTGGTCGCTCTCCGAGCACCGTCAGCTGCCACCGCTGTTCTCCCAACTGCACTCCAAGTACCGCACGCCGTGGTTCACGCTCATCTTCTTCTCGATGCTCGCGAGCACGCTGATCATCTACGGCAACACCGAAGTGCTGGGCAACCTGTACTCGTTCGGCGCGATGCTCTCCTTCACGACCGCCCACGCGGCGATCGTCAAGCTGCGCGTCAGCGACCCCGACCGCGAGCGCCCCTACATGACCCCCGGTGGCGTGCGCATCAAAGGCGCGCTGATCCCCATGGCCGCGGTGATCGGCGGCATCGGCACGTTCGCCGCGTGGATCGCCGTGACCGTCCTGCACAGCGAGGCGAAGATCGTGGGCATCCCCTGGATGGTGATCGGCATGGGCGGCTACTTCCTCTACCGCAAGCGCCAGGGCCTCTCGCCCAGGAAGTCCTACCGGATCCCCCGCCCGGAGCGCCCCGCCGACTTCGAGGAGCTGGACTACCGCACCGCGCTCGTGCCGATCTTCGGCGGCGACGTCAGCGCCTCGGCGCTCAGCGCCGCCGCGAGGCTGATCGGCGCCGAAGGCGTCGTCTATGCGATCTACGTGCTGCCGGTGCCCAGCCAGCTCTCGCTGGAGTCGGGGCTCGAGGCGGAGGAGGCGCAGGGCCGCTCGGTGCTGGAGAGCGCGCGCATCCAGGCGCGGCGGCTCGGCATCAAGATCCACACGGGCCTGATCCGCACGCGCAACCCCGGCGCGGCGATCGTCGAGGAAGCCGAACGCGTGGGCTCGGACGTCATCTACTGGTCCACCCTGCACGCCCCCGCGGGAGAGCAGCGCATCGGTCCGACGGCGTCCTACCTGCTCAGCAAGCGCCCGTGCCGCGTGATCATCGAGACCGAGAACGTGCCCAGCCCCGGCGGCGGGCGCGCGCCGGTGCCGGCGTAGCTATCTCGCTCAGCGCGCCAGCGCGGAGCGCAGCGCCTCGTCGAGATGGGGGTGGGCGAACTCGTAGCCCAGCATCAGCGCGCGTGCCGGGACGACGCGCGCGCCGGTCGTGACGATCTCCGCCATCTCGCCGTAGAGCAGCGCCAGCGCCAGCCCGGGAACGGGCAGCACCGCCGGGCGCCCCAGCGCCCTGCCCAGCGCCTTGGAGAAGACGGTGTTGGTGGCCGGTTCCGGCGCCGTGGCGTTGATCGGCCCGCTCCAGTCCTCGCCGTCGAGCGCCGCGAGCATCAGACCGAGCAGATCCTGCGTGTGGATCCAGGAGATGTACTGTGCGCCGCCGGCCACCGGCCCGCCCACGCCCAGGCGAAACGGGGGCAGCATCTTCGCCAGGGCCCCTCCGCCGGCGTCGAGCACGACACCCGTGCGCACGCATACGACCCGCGCGCCCAAATCCCGCGCCCGCTCGGCCTGTGCCTCCCAGTCGATGCACACGCCCGCCAGGAAGCCGGCGCCGGGGGGCGCCTCCTCGTCCAGCGGCTCCTCGCCGTGGGCGCCGTAGTAGCCGATCGCAGACGCGCTCACCAGCACGCCCGGCGACTGCTCCAGCGCCCGCATGCCCTCGATCAGGTTGGCGGTGCCCGTCACGCGGCTCTCACGGATCGCGCGCTTTGCCGAGGCGCTCCAGCGCTGGGCGACCGGCGCGCCGGCGAGATGGATGACGGCGTCGCGTCCCTCCAGCGCCGAGGCCGGAGCAGGTTCGCCCTGCGGGTCCCAGGCCAGCACCCGCACGTCACTCCCGAGCTTGGCCTGCGCGCCGGCGGGGTCGCGCGAGAGCACCGTCACGTCATCTCCCCGGCGCGTCAGCGCGCCGAGCAGTTGCGGGCCGATCAGGCCCGTCGCGCCGGTGAGGGTGACGCGCAGCGCGCTCACGGCCGGCGCCGGCTCATGCTCTGCCCTCGGCCAGCGGGCCGGCGCCCGGCGCGGCTCCCGCGAGCATGTCCCCGGGGGCGTAGCCAACCTCCTGGCCGGCCAGCGCGTCGCCGGCGAGCCGCGCCTGATGGGCAACGGCGGCGGCGACCGCCGGAGCTACGTCGCGGTTGAACACCGAGGGGATGATGTAGTCCTCGCGCAGCTCGCTCTCATCGACGATGTCCGCGATCGCGCGTGCTGCCGCCATCTTCATCTCCTCGGTGATCGTGGGCGCGCGCACGTCCAGCGCCCCACGGAAGATCCCCGGGAAGCAGAGCACGTTGTTGATCTGGTTGGGGTAGTCCGAGCGGCCGGTGGCCATGATGCGCACGTGCGGCGCGGCTTCCTCGGGGCTGACCTCCGGGGTGGGGTTGGCCATCGCGAAGACCATCGCGTCCCTGTTCATGCGCGCGAGCGCGTCGCCCGAGAGCACGCGGGGACCCGACACACCGATCAGCAGGTCGGTCCCGTCGATCACCTGCGCCGGGGCACCTGCGCGGCACTCCGGATTGGTGACCTCCGCGAACCAGCGCTTGACGGCGTTCATGCTGCCGTCCAGGTAGTCCTCGCGCTGGACGTGCAGAGCCCCGCGGGAATCCGCGCCGATGATGTCCCTGACTCCGGCCGCGAGCATGATCTTGGTCACCGCGATACCCGCAGCGCCCAGCCCTATAACGAGCACGCGCACGTCCGCCAGGCGCCGGCCCGTGAGCTTCACCGAATTCAGCAGCGCCGCCAGCACGACCACGGCGGTGCCGTGCTGGTCGTCGTGGAAGACGGGAATGTCCAGGCTCGCCTGAAGGCGCTCCTCGATCTCGAAGCAGCGCGGCGCGGCGATGTCCTCCAGGTTGATCCCGCCGAAGCCCGGCGCGATCAACTCGACGGTCCTCACGATCTCATCCGTGTCGCTGCTGTCCAGGCAGATCGGGAAGGCGTCGACGCCGGCGAACTCCTTGAACAGGCAGCACTTCCCCTCCATCACGGGCATCGCCGCGCGCGGCCCGATGTTCCCGAGCCCGAGCACCGCCGTGCCGTCGGAGACGACCGCGACGGTGTTGCGCTTGATCGTGTACTGAAAGGCCCTGTCGGGCTCCTCGGCGATCGCCATGCAGACTCGCGCCACGCCGGGCGTATAGACCATCGAGAGGTCGTCGCGGGTTCTCAGCGGATGCTTGTTCAGCTGCTGGATCTTGCCCCCAACGTGCAGCAGGAACGTGCGGTCGGTGGTGTCGATGACGCGAGCTCCCTCGATCGCGGCGATCGCCGCGAGGATCTGCTGCCAGTGCTCGGGGTCGTTGGCGTCGACGACGACGTCGCGCAGGCTCACGTTGCCCTCGGCTTCGACGACGTCGACCGCGCACAGGACCGCGCCGGCAGCGGAGATCGCCTCGGTCACCTGGCCGAGGATCCCCTGGATGTCGTCGAGCTCGATGCGTATCGTCAGGCGGTACTGCGCGCTCGGTGTGGCGCTCACGGGAGAGGGGCTCCTCGGTAGGGGGCCCGGGGATGTTAGGAGGTCTGTCCTCCCAACCACCGGCACGCCGACCGGCTCACGCCCGCCGCCGCTGCCGCGAGCGTCCTCGTAGAGTGCTGGTCGATGGCTGCCAACACCACGGCGGAGGGCCGCAGACTGTTCCTCATCGACGGCCCCAGCCTCGTCTACCGCGCCTTCTACGCGCTGCCCGAGTCGATCGCCACCTCCACGGGCGTGCCCACCAACGCGATCTTTGGCTTCGCATCGATGCTCGTGAAGATCGTGACCGAGTACGGCGTGTGCCCGACCGTGGTCGCCTGGGACGCGGGCACGTCCGGGCGCACCGAGATGTTCCCCGAGTACAAGGCCTCGCGCCGCTCCCGTCCGGACCTGCTCAAGCAGCAGTGGCCCGCGATGGAACCGCTGGTGGAGGCCTTCGGCTACCGCAACGTGCGCGTCGAGGGCTACGAGGCCGACGACGTGATCGCCTCGCTGGCCGAGCAGGCTCTGCGTGCGAACCCGCCGGTGCCGATGATGATCGTCACGGGCGACCGCGACGTCTTCCAGCTGATCGACGATCGCGGCCTGGTGAAGGTGATGGCCACCGCGCGCGGGATCACCGACACCAAGATCTATGACCGCCAGGCGGTGATCGACCGCTACGGCATCCCCCCGGAGTTGATCCCCGACTTCTACGGCCTGAAGGGCGACACCTCCGACAACATCCCCGGTGTCCCCGGCATCGGCGACAAGACCGCCAGCGAGCTGATCCAGAGCTTCGGCACGCTGGAGCAGGTGCTGGCGCACGTCGATGACATCAAGGGCCCCAAGCGCAAACAGAACCTGATCGAGCACGCCGAGGACGCGCGCATCTCAAAGCGCCTGGCCACCGTTCAGCGCGAGGTGCCCGTCGAGCTGGACATCGCCCTGGAGGCGGGGCGCGAGCCCGACCGCTCGCGTGTGCGCGAGGTGTTCCGCGAGTTCGAGCTGCGCGACCCGCTGCGGCGCCTGGAGGAGGCGCTCGGCGACCCGCAGGCGGCGGCCCCGGCGCCGGCGGCCGACGTGCTGCTGAGCGCGCGCGTGCGTTCGGGGGCCGTGGGCGACATCGCGCGGCTAGGCGGCGAGGGCGAGCTGTGCGTGCTGGCGCGGGCGAGCGAGCCGCCCGAGGGCGAGCTGTTCGCGCAGGGCCCCGATTGGCGCTTCGGCCTCGCCACCGGCGGGGAGGTGCTCGTGGGCGAGTGCTCGGGCCCGGAGGAGGTGGTGGACGCGTGCGGGCAGCGAGCGGTCGTCTCCCACGACGCCAAGGCGCTGGGCAGCGTGCCGCCGGGCCTTGTGCACGACACGCTGCTGGGCGCCTATCTGCTGGAGCCCGCCCGGCGCGGCTATCCGTTCGCGGAGCTGTGCGAGGAGCGCGGCCTGGCCAGCGACCTGGAGGACCCGCTCGCCGCCGACGTCGTGCTGCTCGGAGCGCTCGCCGATCTGCAGCGCGAGCAGATCGCCGAGCGCGGGCTGGCGCCGTTGATGGACGACATCGAGCTGCCGCTGGTCGGCGTGCTGCGCGAGATGGAGCTGCTGGGGGTGCGGCTGAACCTGGAACGGCTGGCCGAGATCACCGGGCGCGTGCACGCGGAGATCGACGGCCTGGAACGCGAGATCTTCGCGCTCGCGGGCGAGGAGTTCCTGATCGCCTCGCCCCAGCAGCTCGGCGAGATCCTGTTCGTGAAGCTCGGCCTCTCGCGCAAGCGGCGCGGCAAGACCGGCTTCTCCACCGACGCGCGCGTGCTGCAGGCGATCCGCTCCGAGCACGAGATCATCCCGCGCATCGAGCGCTGGCGCGAGCTCTCGACGCTGATCAAGACCTATCTCGACGTGCTGCCCCAGCTGGTGGATGAGCGCTCGCGCATCCACACCACGTTCCTGCAGGCCGTCGCGCAGACGGGCCGGCTCTCCAGCACCAACCCGAACATGCAGAACGTGCCCATCCGCACGCCGCTGGGGCGCGAGATCCGCGGCTGCTTCGAGGCGGAGCAGGGCAGCGTGCTGATCTCCGCCGACTACTCCCAGATCGAGCTGCGCGTGCTAGCGCACGCAGCCGGCGAGGGGGCGCTGATGGAGATCTTCTCCCGCGGCGAGGACGTGCACACGGCGACCGCCTCGCGCGTCTTCTCGGTGGATCCGGACGATATCGACCCCGGTATGCGCTCGAAGGCCAAGATGATCAACTACGGCATCGTCTACGGGCTCTCCGACTACGGGCTGGCCGACCGCCTGAACATCCCCAGGGAGGAGGCCAAGGAGTTCATCGATGCCTACCTAGAGCGCTTCCCCCAGGTCGCGCGCTTCATGGCCGAGACGGTGGAGCGGGCGCGGGAGGAGGGCTATGTGAAGACGCTGTGGGGCCGGCGCCGCCAGATCCCCGAGCTGCGCGCACGCAACTACCAGGTGCGCACGCTGGGCGAGCGCCTCGCCGTAAACACGATCATCCAGGGCACCGCCGCCGACATCATCAAGCTCGCGATGGTCCGCTGCCACGACGCCCTTGGCCGCTCGGACTTGAGCACGCGCCTGCTGCTGACGATCCACGACGAGCTGCTCTTCGAAGGCCCGCCCGGGGAGGCGGAGCAGGCCCGAGCGCTGATCGAGCGCGAGATGTGCGGCGTGTGGGAGCACCAGCCGCCGCTCGCCGTTGACGCGGGAGTGGGCCGCACCTGGCTGGAGGCCAAGTGAGCCGCGGCCTGGCGGTGCTGGTGGGCGTCCTGGCGGGCTGCCTGGTGGGGATGCAGGCGCCGATCAACTCCCGGCTGGGCAGGTCCGTTGGCACCGTGCAGGCGGCCACGTTCTCGTTTCTCATCGGCACCGCCGTGCTGCTGGCGATCGCCGCGTTCTGGCAGGGCGGCCTCGGCGAACTCGCCCAGATCGGGCGCGCGCCCTGGTGGGCCCTTGTCGGTGGCCTGCTCGGCGCCGTCTACGTGACCGTCGCGCTGATCGCGGTGCGCACGCTCGGCGCGAGCGGCCTGACGGCGGTCGTGATCACGGGCCAGCTGGCGATCTCCGTGGCGATCGATCGCTTCGGCCTGTTCGGCATCAGCAGGTCCCCGATCGGCACCGAGCGCATCCTCGGCCTTGTGCTGCTGGTGGCAGGCGTTGTGCTGGTGGTGCGCAAATAGCGCGCCACGCCCACCGCCCTCAGGAGAGGGTCGCCAAGGCGGCCGCCAGCTTGGCGGGCTCGCGCACCGCGTGGATCGCAGTGACACGGCCGTCGGCCACGTCGATTCCCATCAGGGTGAGCGGCCGCTCACCGTCGCCGATCAGCATTCCGGGCGTGCCGTTGACGGGCACGATCTCCAGCGTCGCGGCGCCCGGGAGGTTGCGGCGCAGCGCGAGGATCGCGCGCGCGACCCTTGGCGCGCCGAGCAGCGGCTTGCGCGCGGCGGACGCCACGCCCCCTCCGTCGGAGCGCATCACCACGTCCTCGGCGAGCACGCGCAGCAGCGCGTCCATCTCGCCCGCGACGCATGCCTGCGCAAACGCCTGTGCGACGCGCGCACGCTCGGCGGGGTCGGGCTCGAAGCGGACCTGGCGCTCCCTGACGGCTCGCCGCGCGCGGCTGACCAGCTGGCGTACGGCCGGCTCGCTTCGCTCGAGCGTGCCCGCCAGCTCCCCGTAGCCGTAGCCGAACACGTCGTGCAGCAGGAACGCCGCACGCTCGGCGGGGGAGAGGGTCTCCAGGACGAGCAGCAGCGCCAGCGAGACCGACTCGGCCAGCTCGAGCTCCTCGGCCGGGTCGGGCGCCGCGAGCAGCGGCTCGGGCAGCCAGGGACCGACATAGGCCTCGCGGCGCTTCTGTGCGCTGCGCAGGCGGTCCACGCACAGGCGCGTGCTCACGGTCACAACCCACGCGCGGGGGCTGTCGGGGGCCTGGGGCGCGGCGTGCAGGCGCGCGAGCGTCTCCTGGGCGGCTTCCTCGGCCTCGGCGTGGACGCCAAGCATGCGGTAGGCGGCACCGTAGGCGGCTCTGCGCAGGCTCTCCAGGTCATCCCCGCGGACGCTGGTGGGGGGCGTGGCGCTCATCTCGCCACCGGACTCGCGGTGCGCGCCGGCTGCGGCGCCGAGTGCGCGGCGAGCACCGCCCCCGCCGCGGCCAGGCCGCTGCGCAGCGAGGCGCCGGCGAGCCACCCCTCAGCACCCACCCAGTCCCCCGCCAGGAAGACTCCGGGGATCGCGCTGTCGCGCACGCCCGGCCGCAAGGCCAGCCCCTCGCCGGGGGCGGGCAGGTGATGGACGACGACCATCCTCGGCAGGAAGCGCCTGTGCACGACACGCTCGCGCCAGCCCGGCTGGACCTGGTCCATGAGCGCCTCCAGGCGCGCGAGCGTCGCGTCGCCCGACAGCGGATCGGCGCCCTCGTAGCGCAGCAGGTGCACAACCGCGCCGGTGCCCGGGGTCAGCTGCGACCAGGCTGAGTGCGCCGACAGGTACAGCGGCTCGTCGAGGCCGAGCACGAACGGCGCCTCGGGGCGCGGCAGCTCGCTCAGCGCGATGTCCAGGCACGCCGCGCGCACTGGGCGAGGCGCGGCGATGGCCTGCGGCAGGCCTCCGCCGGCGCCGCGCAGCAGTCGCGCCGCCCTGGCCGGGGAGAGCCCCGCCAGCACCACCGCACGGGCCCGGCGCTCCTCCTGTGCGCCCGCCAGGACGAAGCCCCCCTCGGGCCCGTGGCGCAGCTCGCTCACGCGCACGCCGCTGTGCAGCACGGCGCCCGCCGCGCGTGCCCGGGCGGCGAGCGCCTCCACGATCTGGCGCCAGCCCCCGTCGAGGTAGCGCACGGGCCTGCGCACGGCCTCGCGCAGCATCCCCCTGCCCAGCTCGGCCGGCAGCGCCGAGGCATCCCCGCAATAGGTGGAGAGGCGCATCAGGCCCCCCAGCAGGTCCTCCATGAACGGTCCGTGCCCGTGCGCGCCCGCCCACTCGGCGGCGCTCGAGCCGCTCGAGCCGGCGGGGTCCCCGAGCGTCACGGCCGCCAGCGAGGAGAGGAAGGCGCGCCGTTCGCGTGCGTTCAGAGGGCTGCGGGAAAGGACGGCGCCGGGCCCGAACATCGACGGGATGAGCTCACCGGCTCTGAGCACCAGCCCGGGCTTGGGATGGCGCCCGGCGGCCTTCACGCCGAGACCCGCCAGCAGGCGCTCGCTTGATGGATACAGGGCATGTGCGCCCTGGTTGAGCAGGAAGCCCTCGTGCTCGCTGGTCCCGGCGCGCCCGCCGAGCTCGGCGCCTGCGTCCAGGAGCTCGACCGCGCAGCCCGAGCGGGCGAGCTGCGCCGCGCATGCCAGGCCGGCGAGGCCGCCGCCGATCACCGCAACCGGATCATCCATCGTGTCCCTCCTCGGTCGATCACAACGCTCATGCCGCCTAGACGAGATGGGAGCCCGGATTGTGACGCGGGGGCGCTGCGGCGGGGGCCAGCAGCGCTGGAGCTAGGCCAGGCCCGCGGTGCCGGCCATCGAGGAGCGCACGTGCCGGGCGGCCCGCGCGCCCGTCGCGCCGCTGCCCGCGCCCACGAAGGATGGCGGCGCGATGCCCATGTACTGGCCGAAAAGCCACGCCGCCAGCGAGCGGTTCTCCACGGCCCTGACCATCGCCGCGATCGCCCGCGTCGGCGTCATCTGGCCGACGGCGCGCTGGGCGCCCAGCATCCAGCGGAACTTGCGCGCGTGCGAGTCCGAGAACGCCGCGTAGGAGGCGAGCGCCTGCCCGCGTGTGCGGCTGCCTTCGATCACCGCGCGCAGCTCGCGCCCGCACGCCAGCCCGAAGTACAGCGCCGTGCGGATGCCCTCGGCGGTCAGCGGCAGGCAGTGCCCGGCGGAGTCGCCCGCGAAGAAGACCCCGTCCTCGACCGCGGCGCGCAGGCGGTGGGGGATCCAGTTGCCCTGGTAGCCCTCGGGCGCCAGCCCCAGATCGTGCGCCAGGCGCACGGTGGGCTCCTTGACGTGGTGGGAGGGCCAGAAGGAGCCGATGCCAACGCGTAGCTCATCGCGGGCGGGGAAGCTCCAGCCGTAGCCGGAGCGGATGTAGCCCGCGTCGATCCACAGCTCCATGTCGCGGCCCCGCCCGGGCGGGTGCACCTCCAGGCCGCGCGAGAGCGGCGCGTCGGGCGGCTGGATGGGCATCCGGTTGGAGAGCACCCGCCGCCAGCCCAGCGCATCCACCACTAGCGGCGCGCGCAGCTCGCCGCGGTCGGTGTGCACGGCGGTGGCGCTGCGCCCGGTGACCGTCGCCGTCTCGAAGTCCACCTCGGGCGAGCTGGACTGCTCGCGCAGCAGCGCGCACAGCTCGCGGTAGTCGAAGGTCGAGAAGGACCACGGCAGCTGCCAGCGCCCGGTGCGGTGCGGCGTGTGGACGAGCAGCGAGTCGAAGGTCTGGAGGTGGGCGCCCATCAGATCCAGCGCCGCCATCCACACGGTGGGCATCGCGCAGGCTGAGGTCTGGCGCTCGCCGACCTCGTAGCGGTCGACGATCAGGACCCTCGCGCCGCTGCCTGCAAGCTCCCTTGCGACCGCCAGGCCGGCGAAGCTGGCCCCGCACACCAGCACGTCGCAGTCCCGCTCGATCGGCGTCCGATCGGCTCCGCGCTTCGTCGCTCGGACAGGCATATGCCCAGCAATGATACGGCTGCGCTACGCTTCGCCCGGTGCAAACAGTGATGGAGAACCCTCAGGCCCGCGTGGTCGACGGGTCAAACGGGCTCTTGCTTGAAGTGGACGGCCAGATCGTTCCGAACTACGACGCCACCTTCCGGCCGATCGAGGAGGGCGAGGTAGTCACCGGCCACGTCGTCCGAATCGACAAGGACGAGGTGCTCGTCGACATCGGCTACAAGTCCGAGGGGGTCATCCCCGCGAACGAGCTTTCGATCCGCAAGGCCGTGGATCCCGCCGAGGAGGTTCACCTCGGCGAGGAGGTCGATGCGATCGTCATGACCAAGGAGGATCAGGACGGCCGCCTGATCATGTCCAAGAAGCGTGCGCGCTTCGAGAAGGCCTGGCGCCGCATCGAAACCGCCGCCGAGTCCGGCGAGCCCGTTGAGGGCACCGTCATCGAGGTCGTCAAGGGCGGTCTGATCATCGACCTGGGCGTGCGCGGCTTCCTGCCCGCCTCGCTGGTGGACATCAGGCGCGTTCCCAACCTCGACGAGTACATGGGCACCAAGATCGAGACGAAGGTGATCGAGCTCAACCGCTCGCGCAACAACGTCGTGCTCTCGCGCCGGGCTGTACTTGAGGAGGAGCGCAAGGAGGTCCGCCAGCAGATCCTCGACCGCCTGCAGCCGGGCCTGGTCGTCGAAGGGCAGATCTCCAACATCGTGGACTTCGGCGCGTTCGTGGACCTCGACGGCATCGACGGGCTGATCCACATCTCCGAGCTGTCCTGGTCGCATGTGAACCACCCCAGCGAGATCCTGGCGATCGGCGACACCGTCAAGGTGAAGGTGCTCGACATCGACCGCGACCGCCAGCGCATCTCCCTCGGGCTCAAGCAGACCCAGGAAGACCCGTGGCAGCGCATCGTGGACACCTACAACGTCGGCGACGAGCTCGCCGGCAAGGTGACCAAGGTCGTCACGTTCGGCGCGTTCGTCGAGATCCTCGACGGCGTGGAGGGCCTCGTGCACATCTCCGAGCTTGCGCCCCACCACGTCGAGAGCCCGCGCGAGATCGTCCACCCGGGCGATGAGATCCGCGTGAAGATCCTCGAGATCGACTCCGAGCGCCGCCGTCTATCTCTCTCCGCCAAGCGCGTCGAGGACCAGATACTCCCCGTCTCGCGCCCCGGTGGCGCAGAGCCGGAGGCCGATGCCGAGGTGCCCGCCGAGGCGATCCTCGAGCAGGCGCCCGCCGAGGTGGAGGCTGCCGCGGAGGTCGCGGAGGCCGAGGCGCCCGCCGAGGTGGAGGCTGCCGCGGAGGTCGCGGAGGCCGAGGCGCCCGCCGAGGTGGAGGCTGCCGCGGAGGTCGCGGAGGCCGAGGCTCCCGCGGAGCCTGTGGCGCAGGCCGCTGTCGAGGCGCCGCAGGAGAGCGTCGCGCAGGTGCCCGCCGAGGCTGACGCCGACGGCGGCGCCGCAGAGCCGGCCGCGCAGGACTGACAGCGCGGGGAGCCTCCCTGGCCGTGGGAGCGGAGGTGCCCTTCCTCGGGCTGACCGGCGGGCTGGGTGCCGGGAAGTCCACCGCCCTGCAGGCGCTGGCGCGCCTGGGCGCCTCCGTGATCTCGAGCGACGCGGTCGTGCACCAGCTCTACGAGGAGCGCGCGCTACGCGGTGCGGTTGTGGAGCGCTTCGGCGCGGAGGTCGCGCCCGGCGGCGTCGTTGACCGCGCGGCGCTCGCAGCGAGGGTCTTCTCCAGCCCCGATGACCGGGCCTGGCTCGAGGGCATACTGTGGCCGCAGGTGGGCGAGCGGGTCGCCGCGTGGCTCGCGGAGGCCCGCGCTGCCCGGCCCGCCCCCCGCGCCGCCGTCGCCGAGGTGCCATTGCTGTTCGAGGCTGGGCTGGAGGGGGCCTACGACGCCACGATCGCCGTCGTCTCTGACGAGGCGCTGCGGCGCGATCGGGCGGCCTCGCGCGGGCACGCGCTGGTGGAGGAGCGCGCCGCCCGCCAGCTCTCCCAGGAGGAGAAGGCGCAGCGTGCGACATTCACCGTTCGCAACGACGGCACAATCGAGGATCTGGAACGCGAGCTGTCGTCCGTCCTTGCCAAGCTAGGGCGGTGACGCGCCTCACCGCCCCGATCCTCGCCGTGCTCGCGGTTGCGTTGATCGCCGCGTTCGTGGCCATCGAGATGCACGAGGTCAGGAGCCACCTCTCGCTGCCCCTCGGGGACGCGAGCATCATCCGCGAACAGGCGGCCGCAAAGCACCTGGACCCGGCGCTGATCGCCGCGGTGATCTACGCGGAGAGCAAATTCGAACCGCGTCCCTCCGCGGCGGGCGCGCAGGGGCTGATGCAGATCCTGCCGGCGACCGCCTACTACCTCGCGCGGCTCTCGGGTGGCAGCGAATTCACCGCCGGCGATCTGGCGGAGCCGCGCGTGAACCTCGCCTACGGCAGCTACTACCTGCGCTATCTGCTCGACCACTACTCAGGCAACGAGATGCTCGCGGTGGCCGCCTACAACGGCGGGCTGTCCAACGTCGACAGCTGGGAGGCGCAGGCCAGCTCCCAGGGGCGTGAGCTGACGCCGGGAATGATCCCGTTTCCGGAGACCCGCGAATACGTGCGCCGCGTGCTCGCCGCCCAGCGGGAGTACCGCAGCACCTATGCGCGCCAGCTGGGCATCGAGTAGCGGCTACCCTGGCTGGAAGCTAAAACGATGCCCGATTTCAAGCTCGATTCCGTCTTCACGCCCACGGCCGACCAGCCCAAGGCGATCGCCGGCCTGGCCGAGGGGGTGCACGCCGGGGAACGCTTCCAGACGCTGCTGGGCGCCACTGGCACCGGCAAGACGATGGCGATGGCGGGCGTGATCGAGGCGGTGCAGCGCCCGACGCTGGTGATCGCGCACAACAAGACGCTGGCGGCGCAGCTGTGCAACGAGTTCCGCACGTTCTTCCCCGACAACGCGGTGGAGTACTTCGTGTCCTACTACGACTACTACCAGCCCGAGGCCTACGTTCCCAGCCGCGACCTGTACATCGAGAAGGACTCCGCGATCAACCAGGAGGTCGACCGGCTGCGCCACGCGGCCACCGCCGCGGTGTTCGCGCGCCGTGACGTGATCGTGGTGGCGAGCGTCTCGTGCATCTACGGCCTGGGCTCTCCGCAGACCTACGAGATGAACATGCAGATCCTCAAGCGCGGCGAGGAGATCGATCGCGACCGCCTGCTGCGAAAGCTCGTCGCGATCCAGTACACGCGCAACGACACCGTGCTCTCGCGCGGCAGCTTCCGCGTGCGCGGCGAGACGCTGGAGATCTTCCCCGCCTACGCCGAGACGGCCTACCGCGCGCAGATGTTCGGCGACGAGGTCGAGCGCCTGCAGCAGTTCGATCCGCTCACGGGCGAGCTGCTCGCCGACGACCTGGAGCACGTGGCGATCTGGCCCGCCACGCACTACACCGTCAAGGAGGGCACGATCGAGAACGCGGTGGAGGAGATCGGCAGGGAGCTGGCCGAGCGCTGCGAGCAGCTCGAGGCCGAGGGCAAGCAGCTCGAGGCCCACCGGCTGCGCCAGCGCACGCAGTACGACATGGAGATGCTGCGCGAGGTGGGCTTCTGCTCGGGCATCGAGAACTACTCGCGCATCCTCGACGGCCGCAGGCCCGGTGAGCGCCCCTACTGCCTGATCGACTACTTCCCCAAGGACTTCATCTGCTTCATCGACGAGTCCCACCAGACGGTGCCCCAGATCGGCGGCATGTTCGAGGGCGACCGCTCGCGCAAGCAGACGCTCGTGGACTACGGCTTCCGTCTGCCCAGCGCCATGGACAACCGCCCGCAGACCTTCGAGGAGTTCCTCTCCATCACGCCGCAGCTGCTGTTCGTATCGGCCACGCCGGGCGAATACGAGCGCACGCGCTCCACGCGTGTGGTGGAGCAGATCGTGCGCCCGACGGGCATCGTCGACCCGGTCGTCGAGGTACGCGAGACGCGCAACCAGATCGACGACCTGATGAACGAGGTGCGCCTGCGTGTGGAGCGCAACGAGCGCGTGCTGGTGACGACGCTGACGAAGAAGATGAGCGAGGACCTCTCCCAGTACCTGCTGGAGATGG
>Ga0182030_10000332_pt1 | contig 85206 bp, 72 predicted proteins | sample 812S3MmetaG_FD_121299 | JGI IMG/M metagenome (GOLD analysis project Ga0182030, IMG submission 121299) | Permafrost microbial communities from Stordalen Mire, Sweden - 812S3M metaG (Illumina Assembly) | ecosystem: Environmental > Terrestrial > Soil > Wetlands > Permafrost | place: Sweden... | reverse complement strand
GCGCATCGCCAAAAATCCGCGTCCGCGCTCTTCATAGTTCTGACCTGTATATTGATTGGCGCCGTCGATATCGGCCTGGTATCCTTTTAATGCCAAAGGAATGTCTTTCAACTCTTCGCTGCGATACTGGATGCCGCTATTGCCCCCCGCGCTGATCCTGTATTCAGCCTTCAATTCAAAGTTTCCGGGTGTACCTCCCCTCCAAATCAGAAAGGTATTCTCCTTCAGCTGCTTGTCGGGGTGCTCTTCCCCGATGAACATCCCGCTATCGATCCGCCAGTAAGCGGTATCTCCCTGCCATCCTGTAAATGTCTTTCCGTCGAACAGCCGGACAAAACCATCTTTGTCTTTCAGCGAGGAACTATCGGTATCCGAAGTCTTATTGCCACCCGGCGCAAATGTCGATACATGGGGAATTATTGTTAAATGACTTTAGGAGTCCAATTTAAATTTGATCCCACAAGTAAATGAAAATACGGCAAAAAGCCAGCGATAGCGCCGGCGAATTTCTCCGCACTCGCGGTGCAAACGTTTGTCTAATTCCGGAATCTTTAATGATCTTCTGCCCTTAATGCTGCCTGTTTGTTTTTAGTGACAATTTTGGGCGGATAAACAGGGGTTGCTATTCCGTCAAGATCATAGACGATCTTACCTGCCCTGATGGTCAGCTCACACTCCAGTTTTTGATGGGCCATTATCTTATACCCGGTATAATCGAATAACCCGAATTTACCCTCGCGCATGTTCAATACGGCCACATCGGCGTCTGATCCGACAGACAGATTACCCAGTTCCTCGTGCCTGATTTCTTTGGCTGGGTTGGACGTACTGGCCTGGATGACATCATGCAGGGACATCCCCATTGCCAGGAACTTATTCATGCAAGTCAGCATATCCTTCATGGCCTCATTCATGCTGCCGGAATGCAAATCGGTACTGATAGAATTGGGAAAGAAACCCTCCTTTACTGCGGGCAATGCCTGCGAGAAAGCAAAGCTTATCCCTCCATATCCCACATCAAAAATGATCCCGCGTTTCCTGGCGTCATATACAAAAGGTTTTACCTTATTGGTTTGCATATCTACAATATATTCCCTGGTCCCCAACTGCCCAAAACAATGGGTGAAGATATCGCCCGGGCGCAGGTGTTTCATAAACAACTCCTCAATCGACAACGGCGGGTTACTCCCGCCGAAATCAATCATAGCCGGGATGCCGCCTGCCAATGTGCCCGCCTCTACAGCGCGGTCGGCAGGCGTCCAGTCATGCCCATCGTAATGGGCCAGCTTAATGCCTACTATAATGTCCTTATATCTTCTGGCGACCAGCGCTGTCATCTTGGGGTCCATGTCATTGACGTTCTGCTCGTAACCGCCGCGCATGCCCTCACCGACAATATTCAGGAACGCCAATACCCGGGTTTTTGACACATCGATGGTCTGCGCTTTAAACGTCGGGAAAGTCCTCCAGCCCGAACTGCCGGCATCCACCACCGTGGTGACGCCGTTCCGAAAAGTAAATCCGTCGGGGACGATGCCGCCATTGCCGTTTTCATAGGCATGATCGGGCTCGGTACCATAAAAATCATGCGTGTGAATATCCACTAATCCGGGTGTCACATACATTCCCGTTGCGTCAACGACCTGTACGCCTTGCTTCGAATCAATATTTTTCGCAACAAGGATAATTTTGCCGTTATCAATGGCAATATCCATCACGGCGTCTATGTCATTTTTAGGATCGATGACATGACCGCCTTTGATCACAATATCATAGGACTGCGCCATCGATGCCTGACAAAGCATGCCCGAAAAGGCCAGTAGTAAAAAGTAGGTTCTTAACATATATTCTCTATCAGATAGCCTGTTGTAAGATAGATTTCACTCTTCCTGCTACAATATCAACCTGGTCCGGCCGCAAAAGGACTACGCCAACAGTCAGGTGATCGTCGTTCCCGTTAGCGACAATGCTAGGCGTACCGCTTTTCAGGGCTTTTACGACCTGTTTGGGGCTGATCTTAATCTTATCCTGGTCCCAGGTCACCTGAAGGCTCGGGAAAGCATTAGCCGGTCCCGGATCAACATAAGTCTCGGTTTTAACGCTTGACAAAGTTTCCAGCTGGGAACCAATATGTTTGGTCCGCCGAAGCCATTCTTCCCATTCTTTTTTATGGTCCCTTTCAATATAAGCCTTCAGCGCAGCGTACATGCCGAACATCTCTTCCTTATTGACCTTCATGGGTCTGCCAATAGGCGCTTCGTTCGGGCTGTGATTAGCGCGGGCAGCCGTGATCAGGTCTTTCCGGCCAAACAGCAGGCCTGCGCTCTGAGGGCCCCGGATCATTTTACCACCCGAAAAAGTCACGAGGTCGAAGCCTATTTTCTGATATTTAAACAGATTTTCTACCGGCGGCACATCCGCAGCGGCATCTAACAATGTGGGAATATTGTGCCGTTTGGCAATGGCTACAAAGTCACTGTGCGGAATACTGGTTTTACCTGCCGCATTAAAGAACAATGCCATGACCGTCCTTTCGTTGATCGCTTTTTCCATTTCGTCGGCCCCATCCACCTCGATAATCCTGGCGCCGGTGGTGGTTACGGCCTGATCAAAAAGGTATCTGTGGGTCTTTTGCATGATCACCTCCGGCCGGGGCCCGGGCAGATTCGGCAACTGCCTGATCTTTTCGGGATCCATTCCGGTGATGGAAGCAGCCGTGCTGAGCAGGATGGCACAGGAAGCGCCTGATGTCACCATGGCCGATTCCACCTGCAGCATTTCAGCAATTTTAGCGCCGACTTTATCCTGCAATTCGTACATATCGGCAAAATCGTGCGAAGTGGAATTGATTGCCTCCAATACTTCAGGGAGCATGAGCGACCCTGACAAAAAGGTCATGGTGACCGATGCATTGATGACCGGCGTAACACCGAGCTCTTTAAACAGGTCGCGCTCTGTTGTCTTCGGTTGCGGCGCGGACTCTCCAAGGGAAGCAGCTTTGCCTATCAGGCCACTTGCCAATGGCAACAGCGTAAGTCCCTTTAATATATTCCTGCGTTTCATGATTATTTGTTTATATGTAAGCGATGCAATCCATCTCCACCAGCGAGTTACCGGGTACACCCCCTTTGGCGACGGCTACAGTGGTACGCACCGGCGGATTTTTGCCAAAGCGGCCTTTGTAAACCTCGTTCATTCCCTGGTAGTCTGCAATGTCATTCAGAAACACGCCGACTTTCAGCACTTTTTCCATGGAAGAACCGGCCTTGATCAGCTCTTTCTCCAACGCTTTCAATACAATCTCGGTGTGTGCTTTTATTTCAAAAGGTTCCACATGCGCCCCCTGTCCGGCGATAAAAACCAGATTGCCCAGCTTAGTCGAAGCGGAAAACAAAGGTACATCCTGAAAGGTGGTTACATTGCCCGTAACCTTTTCTTCAGCGGGTGCTGCGGCGGCGGCATTTTTGCTGATGCCCAATACGGACAGCCCGGCTACTGAAGCCAGTATTTTTTTCAAAACAGATCTTCTTTGTTCCATGTTAAGTTAAGTTTTAGTTCAATGTAAGACTATATTACTATTTCGATGGCATTTTTCTCACCTCACTTACTTCTTCCGACGTCACAATTTCCGGCGTATTTAAAAAGTTGGACTTTATGTATGTCAGCACCTCGGCTACCTGGTCGTCCGATAAGACGCCGGCATGAGGGGGCATTACCTCATTATAAGATTGACCTTTGACCTGTATGGGCCCCTTCATTCCGTTCAGCACCACTTTGATCAACCTTCTTGTATTATAATTTACCCATTCGGACTGCGCCAACGGAGGAAAACGATTTCCGTCACCCTTACCGTCATGCTGGTGGCAGGCGGCGCAATAATTGCTGTATACGGCCGATGTAGCAGGAATGTCTTTGAACAGGTTATCCTTGATCGAATCGGGTGTTTTGATATTGGATGCCGTCAACTTGCGTTTTTCCATGGCGGCCAGCTGTGCTGTCCCAAAAGTTTTTTTATCGCCCTTGTACGTAATACGCCAGATCCTTCCTTTTTCGGTATCGCTTATATACAAAGAGCCATCAGGTCCTTCAGCCAAACCCATCGGGCGAAATACGGCATTACTGACATTGACGATAGGGTCCACTCTGGCAAAACCATCTGCGAATACTTCCCAGGGACCTGAAGGCTGCCCATCTTTGAAGGGAACAAATACTATGATGTAACCTGCCTGCGGATAAGGAGCCCGGTCCGTGGAACCATGAAAGGCAATGAAAGCGCCATTTTGGTAATGGGCAGGAAATTGTTTACCTCTATAGAACAACAGGTCATTGGGAGCAAAATGCGCAGGAAAACCGATGAGTGGTTTGGTTAGTTTTGCTCCGCCGCCTTCTTTAACCTGGTCGCCGCCAAACTCGGGGTTCAACAGCTTTTTCTCTCTGAGCTCGTCGTAATAATAATAAGGCCAGCCGCCGTCAAGACCTTGGTTCACTTTATAAAACTCTTCTGCGGGCTGCATGGCACTTTGCCAGGGCGTATAAATATCGGGCCACAGCAGCCGGAGATCGTCCCGGCCATGACTAACCGTATACAGCGACTTACTGTTCGGGTCCCAATCCATCGCGACGATGCTTCTTAGCCCTGTGGCATATCTTACCCCGTCAGATTGATGCTGATTTGTTTTATTCGCATCGAACATCCAGATCCCGCCATGGTCTTTCAACCAGGGATTGACGCTATCGGGAGAACCCGGAATGCCAATACCGGGAGAACCGGGTTGACGGTTATTGACCTGGCCTGCATTGGACCCTGCCCCCCAGCCTACAAAAATGTGCCCCTGATCATCAAAGGCAACCGGCTTGGTCTGATGTTCGTGGTAAGGCAGACTATCAGTAACGACGGTATCCATTTGACTATCCGGGACTAATTGTCCGGGAGTAAGCCGCATCCGGTAAACCGTCAGTTCTGAACTGAAATACAGATAGCCGTCATGGATCCGCATAGCCGTCCCGTAAGTGTGGCCGTCATATTTGCCGAAGGGAACGACCAAATCGGCTTTGCCATCACCATCCGTATCTCTGAGCGCAATATTACCGTACCCGTCGTTTAAATAAGGGCTTCTGGCTTTTACATAAATATCGCCATTCGAGTTAACGGCGATATGTCTGGCCTGTCCCTTCAAACTATCAACGACGACCAACGCCTGGAAACCGTCAGGCAAAAAAAGCCCGTCATTAGGGGCTTCAGCAGGCGGCGATTTTAACCGGGCGCAATTCCACGAAAAACCTATCAGTATCAGCAATACCCCTGCAACAATAGCTTTTCGGGGGTTTTTTGTAAAGTTCATTAGATAAAAGCAAATTATATAAACAGATAAATTTGGTCTGATGGCAGCCGGACAAAATCTAAGTTAATCAAAAGTCAGCTAGAACGATCTATTGAACGGAACATTTAGAAAATGTTGACAACCGGACTACTTAAAATCTGAAAACCATACGCGAACAACTACCGTTTTTCTTAGTGCTATGCACTGCCCTGGCAATCTTACAACCTATCTGGGGGGCATTCGTAACGAGTCGTCCCATTGACACCCTGCGTGACGGCCACCACGACTTCGACTTCAATTTCGGTAACTGGCACACTCCGACGGCGTGCTCGAGAATCCAACGATGGGATCGCTTAAAGATGGCCGTGATGAATTATTTGCCCAGGGAACGGAAGGGGGCAAGAACTGGACGATGGTGTTTATTGCCCACCTGACCCGGGACACATCCACTCCGGGCAGCGCTGACTATGTTGCACCAAATTCCCCCCAAACCGCCCGGTAATAAGTCCCTTTATCCAACCGCCAGGAAAGGATTTCCGGTGAAAGCATACATAATCCTGGAGACGATCGTATTGACGACAAGACCTACTACGATGATCACGATGGCACTTACGATCATATACGAAATCCTTTTGTCTTCCGACGTCTTCTTCATTACGGGAACCCCGAGGTAGAAAAGATAGATGCTATAGAGACCCAGAATACCGAGAATGGACAAAGATGGAACAATGTTGAATATACCCGCTACCCAGACAGCCGTGTAGGAATAAGCCACCAGCTGAGCCGATTTGCCGATATTCTTTTCCGAAGAGAAACTGGGCGCCAGTGCATCGATCACAAACGTACAGATATAATACGTTATGATGGAAGTGATAAAACTATCGACGGCCATTATCACACCCCACCGGATGCCACTGATATGGACAATGACAGCGTCGATCCCGATCAATCCATACCCGATAAAAAAGGCTATGGCAGGAATGAGGGCCATCGGGATGACATATTTCGTTAACAGCGATTGCGGAGTTTCCGCCTCAGTAAGAATCACAGCCCATTCCGTCCTGGGGGATAGTAAAATGTTCTTCGCTCGTGTAAAGAGTGGCATATCGTTAGGGGTTTATTGACAACAAGGTAGAAATTCCTGCCTGCCCCAGCAAGTATTTCTGCCGGAATCAATCAACAGTTTATTGGCCCTTCACCACCAACTTCTTACTACCATCCCAATCAAAGCTGTTGCTGATCTCCGCTGACAGGCCATTCCCGTCAAAATGGCAAAGGATCGTCTGTGTATGGGGGCTTTCTATGTACCTCAGCACCAGTTTCAGCGTGTTCCCATCTATCCAGCTATAGCTGCCGGCGACGCGGGAGAGGGGCCGCCCGGGTATATATGCCGTAAGCGAAGAGACCGCCGGTCCCCGCCGGTCCGTTTCTCCTATTGCCCACTTACCCCGGCCGAATGTTATCTGGTACGCGGCGGTGTCGGTTTTAAAAGTGACCGCACAGTGATCCCCCCTAAACCCGAAGGACAGGGCGCTCAAATGGGCCGGATTGGAGGCCAGCTGAAAAGTTTTACCGGAAATAGTCGCTGCCAGGGGCGCATCCGCCACCTTGGGGGGTAGAGGAAGGGCAACGGAGGCTAATTGCCGTTTTAACGCTGCCGCTGCGTTTTTGTCAGCGGGTAAAGCATCATTATGAACAGCGGGCAGCAAATAATTCCATATGAGATTCAACTCAACCTGCATATCGTGGGTCTCACAGGTGATCGCGACTACCGCGTCCAGATCCGGCATGACAATGATGAACTGGCCATCGGCCCCGTCCGCCCTGAAGGCATTGTGCCTGCAGCGCCAGATCAGGTAGCCATATCCCTGTTTCCAATCGCTTAAATCCTTCGGTGTCTGCTGAGCCCATAGGGGTCCCTCATCGCTCCGCGAAGTAACCGCATCCTCCACCCACGATTCAGGCAATATCTGCCGGCCATTCCATTTCCCTTTTTGCAGGTACAACTGCCCGAATTTGGCCATATCCTCCGTCTTTAGCCTGATCCCCCAGCCTCCGGTATTGATGCCCTGGGGGCTGACTTCCCAGTCCGTTCCCCGGATGCCCAAAGGCTGGAACAACCTCGGGGTCAGGTAATCGATTATTTTTTGGCCGGTCACCTTTTGCACAATGGCCGACAAGACATAAACACCCAGGGTATTATAGAGGAACCTCGTACCCGGTTCATGTACTACGGGCAAAGCAAAGAATCCTTTGACCCAATCCCCGTTAGTGCCGGTAACTACGCCTGTAGGATCAGGCTCCTGACCTTCCACCATGTTGAGCAGGTCCCTTACCGTCATTTCGGCAAGGTAGGGGCTCACGTTTGCCGGCAACTTGTCCGGAAAAAAGGAAACGACTTTGTCCGATACCTTCAGACGCCCTTCGCTTACGGCAAAACCAACGGCCGTGGAAGTAAAGCCCTTGCTGACGGAATATATGGCGTGTTTCAGATCCGGTTTGTACGGGTTCCACCATCCTTCCGCTATCACCTTCCCGTGACGCAGGAACATAAAGCTGTGAAACTCGATTTTACTCTCGGCGGCGGCTTGCAGGAAGTTGCTGATGCCGGAAGATGAGACACCTTCGGTTTCAGGAAGGCTTCTGGGTAGCGCACCCGTATTTTGGGCGTTTATTTTACCGCAAAGCAACAGAGCCGCGAGCGACAGGAATAACAAAAGTCTCCTATGGGTCATTTTGATTGAATTGAATTATGGCCTAAATTTAGCAAATGGTCGGTAGCCTATTGAGTCGCCAATTACTTCTTTTAAAATTAGTTGACTTAATGACGCAGTAATTGTCCCGCGGAATGGGGAACTTCATGTTGAAATCATTGCCTGTCTAATAACTTTCTCCATGAAAGCATGCTATCTTTTCTGCGTCATCTGCTGCTGCGGATCGCGGCTTGCCGCGCAGGATCATTCCTGGATCCGACTTGCCACGACCGACTTTGACATTCCCGCCGTTTCGGTGCGGGATACTATTGCGATCCCGCTGATTCCCGGACCCGGTATGGAAGCCAGGGACTTACCGTTGGTAAAGGAGGCTGTGGACTGGCTTCGCCTTGATCAGCTATACGATATTACGTTTTATGATGGCTTTCTTTTCTCAATAGACAGGGGCAGACTGCTAATTGACATCAACCTGGATATCATCAAGAACCCCGGAAGGTATGAAGCGCGGATTGCTCTTTCGGCGCCCGGGAAGGACAGCAGGGAATTCACCCTTAGCCTCAACCTGCCTCCGGCGAAACTGGAGGCGCTGCAGCCGGTCACGATCCGTGTTGCAGGAGACAGAATCGTGGAGCAGGACTCTCTGGCGCTAAGAGAGACGGGCCGTCGGAGCAGCATTTTTGGGCTGGGGCTACCTTCGCCGCGGTTTACCGGCGTGAGCGGCGCGAACCTGGTACATTTCCCGGCTGAGACTTATACGGTGCAGGCAGGCGGGATTTTAAAAGTGGCCTACACGGTTGATGACAGAATAAAAGACCTGCCGCCAGGGACGACCACCGGCAGGATGGACATCAACTCGCCTTCGCTGATTGCGCCGTTGACGGTGAATTTCCAAATCATCCACACGCGGTCAAAGCGTTGGATCTTTATTGCCTTGCTACTGGGCGTGCTGCTCGGGAGTTTTATCCTGCAAAAAAAATTAACCAGGCGGTAAGCATCACCTCAAAAAACCACCGAGATCAACGGGCCTTCCGTCCGTACCCCCAACCTGCCGAATGACCTGCAAAACTGCGCCGGCATTCCCTGCTCCCGCAATAGCCCTTCAAACGCTTCGGCTCCTTCTTCCTGCACCGCTACCAGCAGGCCCCCGCTGGTCTGGGGGTCCGCCAGCACAAAGCGCCATTCGTCCGGCAACGCACTGACCTTGTGCCCATAGCTGCTCCAGTTGCGTTGCGTGCCGCCCGGATAACAACCCTGCTCCAGGTAGTAAGGCGCAGCGTTCATCACCGGCACCTCACTATATTGAATGACCGCAGATAAACCGCTGCCTTCACACATCTCCGCCAGGTGGCCCAGCAGCCCAAAGCCCGTCACGTCTGTCATGGCCCTGACATCATCCAGCCTCCCGAAGATTTCTCCCCATTTATTCAATGTGACCATGCTTTGCAAAGCTATCGCCGCATCCTCGTCACGCAACACTCCCTTTTTCTGTGCGGTAGAAAGGATACCCACTCCCAATGCCTTTGTCAGGTACAACCGGCAGCCCGGCGTCCCCGTCGAGTTTTGTTTTAATTGTGGGATATTCACCAATCCGTTCACGGCCAGACCGAATATCGGTTCAGGACAATCGATGCTGTGACCACCCGCCAGGGTGATACCCGCCTCGGCACAAATGGCCCGCGCCCCCTCCAATACCTGTTGCGCCAACTCCGGCGGCAGCTTATCGACAGGCCAGCCCAGGATCGCGATGGCCAGCACCGGCCGCCCTCCCATCGCATACACATCACTGATCGCATTGGCCGAAGCGATCCGTCCAAAGTCATACGCATCATCCACTATAGGCATGAAGAAATCCGTCGTAGCAATCAACGCCGTCCCATTACCCAGGTCCAGTACGGCAGCGTCATCCCGTTTATCATTGCCCACCAGCAGTCGCGGATCGGCCGGGAAAGGCAGCGGACTATGCAGTATCTTATCCAGGAGCGCCGGGCTGATCTTACAGCCGCAACCCGCCCCGTGAGAATATTGCGTCAGCCTTATCATTGTTGTGTCCATCATCATGTTGTATAAGTTCCCGGCTGTTGCGCTCCGTATCCCCATCCTCGACGGGCACCGGAAAAATGCATTTATCGCTCCTCCTATTCAAGCTCCTGCGGTACATTTTGTCGTAATAGCCCAACAGCAGCCGGATAAATTCAGCCATGTTGTCTTCGCGAATAGCGGCAATCGCATGCTTCGCCCGTTCCGTTCCCAGCCGCTTGCTGATACGTTGCGTACATGATACCAGGAATTCCTTATCCAAATAGCCATATTCCTGCACCAGGGCCGCGACACGCATCTCCTCCGGCACCTGCAGGTCAAACAACACCGCCGCCTGCATCTGATCCCAAAAAAGCCGTGGTACCAGGCACTTGCCAATCGCCATGTTTTCATCCTCCACCCATACCCGCCGGCTGTTATCCAGCCTGTATAAGACTTCCACCAGGTTGTTTTCGAACTGTTCCTGGGAAGGCTGAATGAGCCGGTTGAGCGTACCATAGGCAGAGCCCTGGTGTTGCGCCAGGCCTTCGAGGTCGACTATCTGTTCGCCCTGCGTCTGCAGGGCATGCAATATCCGGGTTTTACCCGAGCCCGTCATCCCGCCGATCACCCGTAAATCGCCGGCCACCTCAAATTGGCGCTGCACCCAGCGCCTGTAGGCTTTATAGCCTCCTTCCAGGAGGCTTACCTCGAACCCGTACAAGTCCAACGCCCAGGCAATGGCCGCGCTACGCATCCCACCGCGCCAGCAATGGACCGCTACCTTCTTGTGCGGCGCTATTTCCAAGGCCTGCCGGATAAAGCCGGCCCATTTGGCGCCCGTCAGCTCAAAACCCTGTAAAATAGCTGCCTCCCGCCCCACCTGTTTATAGGTGGTACCCACCTGCACCCTCTCCGCGTCACTGAACAATGGCATATTGAAAGCCCCGGGCATATGCCCATGGTTGAACTCAGCCGGTGTCCGGACATCCAAAACAGGCGGTAGGTCTGACATCGTCATCCAATCATTGATCCTGGTTTTGTGCGTCATCGTGTTTGAAAGGCCGGCCCGAAAATGGGTACCGGCGCTGTAAATATAATTTTAATACCTTGCACTCAAACACCACCAACAATGAAACCTTCCCCTCTCCTCACCGTTGCCATTATTCTCCTGGCCCTGAACGGCTATAGCCAGATCACTCCTCAACCCAGCTCGGGGCAGACGATCACACAGCAATTTGGCTTAGGCACCATCACATTGACGTATTCCAGGCCCAACGTGAAAGGGCGCAAGATCTTCGGCTACGTCGAGCCGTACAATAAAGTATGGCGTACCGGCGCCAATTCGGCCACCACTATCCGATTCAGCGACGACGTCAGCATAGAAGGTCATCCGGTGCCTGCCGGGGAGTACGGCTTGTTCAGTGTACCGGGAGAAAAAGAATGGACGATCATTCTGAGCAAAAAACCCAAACAATGGGGAGCCTATTCCTACAGTGAGGCGGATGATTTCCTGCGTTTTGAAGTTCAACCGATGAAATTAAAAAGACCGGAGGAAACCTTCACGCTGCAATTTGCGGATATGTATCCCACCAGCGGCGAATTGGATCTGATGTGGGAAAATATTGCGCTGGCGATACACCTGACCTGTGATATCGATGCCAAAGTAATGGCCAGGATCGACTCTGCCATGCAAACGGACAAAAAGCCTTATTACGATGCGGTCATCTATTACTGGAATAACAATAAGGACATGAACAAGGCATTGGAATGGGCCAACCAGATGGATAAAATACCCGGCATGCCGCCTATGGTCGCCAAATTGTGGAAAGCCCGTGTACTTTTAAAGAAGGGAGACAAAGACTCCGCCATAGCCACTGCGCAGGAAGGCGTGAAAGCAGCCAACGAAGCCAAGAGCGACGAATATGTACGATTGAACCAGGAAGTCATTACCGAAGCCGGCAAATAGGCAGAGCCGGCAAGCTCCACCCAATGGCTCAGGTAATCGCAAGACGACGAAAAACCGGCACCTTCACCAGATCCAGTAAAAGGGCGAACACGACCGCCGCGGCAAACGTTCCCGCTACCATCAAGGCCGGCAAGGGCTTCATAGCAATTCCGCCGATAGCCAGTGTCGAGGCGATCAGCAGATCCGCAATGGAGGAAACGATAAGCCAGGAACTCGGGCGCGACGACCACAAGTGCCGGCGTTCGCGGTTGGTGTATGTCGTTGCCTGGTTACCGAATACGATTGCGATAAAGGCGAGCGTCTGCAGCGCTTCGATACCAAACTTCATCCAGTAAACGCCGAAAGCCAAAACGGATACACAGAATGCCAGCTCTCCGATGCCCATGGTGACGCCGGCAATTGTCAGATTGCCGATGCGCCACGCATTCGGGGCGGGCGACGGCCGGACGTTATCCGTCGTCAATGACATTCCGAGGAAGTCTCCAGTGATCATGATGAGCACCATCAGCAAGGGCGATAAGATGGCGTGCCCAGTCATCACGAGGCCGATTGTCAGAAACAGCACCTGGACCGTCTTTTTGGTAATGGAGTTCAGCGTATAGCTTAAAACGCGCTGGAACGTAGCCCGGCCTTCCCTCACCGCGGCCACAATGCCTTTCAATCCAGGTTCTGTCAGCACCATGCCAGCTGCCGATTTAGCCACATCGGTTGCCGTCGAGACAGCAATTCCCATCTGCGCCTGGCGCAATGCCGGTGCATCGTTGGCGCCATCGCCGCACATGCCGACAGTGTGTCCGCCGTTTTGAAACGCCTTGACGAGCTTGTACTTGTCCTCCGGCAGCACGCCGGCAAAGACCGCGAACTGCTCCGGGTGGACGGGATCAGGGATCGGCCCCGGCGGACAGACAGCGCCATCAAGTCCCACCGCCTTCGCCACAATAGCCGCCGTTGCAGGCGCATCGCCTGTTACCATCACCGTGCGTACGCCGAGTCCATGCAATTCGGTGACAAGCGCGGCCGAATCTTTACGTGGCGGATCACTGAGGGCGATAAGCCCTGCCAGCTTCATCGCCGCCGGCAGGCCGGCCGCAACCGCCATGACACGAAAACCCTGGTCCTCCAGTTCCTTTGCCGCCGCCGCCGCATCCGGTGATGGTTGGGCCAGGCCAGCAATCGTGGCAAAGGCTCCTTTTAAAATACGTTGCAGGCTCCCGGTCGAATCCGTCGCGGTGGCCTCAGCCATCTTTTTTGCCGGATCGAAGGGAGTGAATACGGCCAGCTTTGGCGCGTCGGCGACGTTCCTGCTTGCCGCCGCCTTATGAATAGCCTCGTCCACCGGATCTTGTCCGCCGTCCGAACTCGCGAGAGCAGCCAGTACCAGGACATGCGCCTCATCGAAGCCGGGCATCGGACGAACCGTCGTCACTGTCAGCGCGTTTTGGGTTAATGTGCCGGTCTTGTCAGCACACAGGACAACCATCGATGCCGCTTCATCCACCGCAGAGAGGCGGGTCGGGAGGACACCCAGTTTGGCCAGTGCCCGCGCGCCAATCGCCGATGCCAAGGTGAAAGTGGCCGGCAATGCGACCGGTATCGATGCCAGGACAGCCGTCAGGACAAGGGGAATGATCTCAGTGACCGACATCTTGAGAAACCAGGAATAAGCCACCAGGATGAGGATCATGACGCCATTGAAGATGGCTAAATTGCGCACCACGCGCAGGACCGCCTTCTGCTGAGTACTGACAACGTGGGCCGTACGGATCAACTCCGCCGTACGGCCAAATTTAGTGTGAGTACCGGTTGCGGTGACTTCCGCTTCCGCTTCCCCTCGCCGAATCAAGGCCCCTGCATAAGTTTGAATGCCGCCGCCAGCTTCGATGGGTACCGATTCACCGGTGAGCATCGATTGATCGAGCAGGACTTCCCCGCCAGTGAGCTTCACATCGGCGGCTACTATGCCGCCAAGCGAGAGCTTAACCACATCACCGGGCACCAGATCGGAGGCTGCCACAGTTTTCCACAACCCGTCGCGCAGGACGGATGCGGTCAGAGCAAGACGGGATTTTAATGCGGCGAGCGTGGACTGGGCCCGGCTCTCCTGGAACCATCCGAGAACGGCGTTAAACACCAGAAGAGCCGCAATAATTGAAGCTTCGACATATTTGCCAAGGACCAACTCGAGCACAATCGCAGCTTCCAGCATCCAGGGAACAGGCGCCCAGAATTTTTCAAGTGCCATGCGCAGAGGATGCACGCTTGTGTCCGGCATCGCATTCGGGCCGAATTTCGTCAGCCGTGTGCGAGCCTCCTCACTTGTAAGGCCTTTCGACGGTACGCCCAGCTTTTTCCCCACTTCCATAATCTACATGTTATTATTTGTCAGAGACTGTCCATTTAACCCTAAAGGTCCCCATTTTCCAGCCGGAACTATTATACCTACCTGCGCGACGATTGCAAAATTCACGCCTGGCCAATTTTGTCACATCCCGCCAAAACGGCTTGTGGCAAGGATATTGCGTTATATATCGGGTATGACGCTCCAACAATCGGAACTGGACAGGTTCCCCTTTTCAAAGAATGCAATTAACACCACTACAAAATAATGACAACTCCCAAAAATTCCGATCTTTTTCCAACTCAACCCAAAGCGAAAAATCTGGGCATATGGATGGATCACGCCAATGCTCATTTAATGGAATTCACCACTGATCCCATTACGACAGACATTATCTCCAACCCCTTCTCTCACCGGGAGAAAGAACAAAGCCTCGGCAAGAGCGAAGACGGCTTGCATAACAAAGAACAGCAATCCCAACATGAGTACTACAAAAAACTGGGTGATATTATCCGCAACTTCCAGGATGTCCTGCTCTTTGGCCCCACCAACGCAAAGATCGAACTATTGAACCTTTTAAGGGCCGATCATCAATTTGAAAAAATAAAACTCGAAACGAAAGATTCCGATAAAATGACCCAAAACGAGCAGCATGCTTTCGTCAAGGATTACTTTTCGCACCGGTTGTGATCTGATCTTAAACGATTAATATCTTCTCGAAACAAACACTGTTTTCGACATTTTCATATTGCCCGTAATTCGCGATAGTGGCATAGCCATTCTTATGATAGAGCGCTATCGCCTCCGGCTGGTTCTTTCCTGTTTCCAACAGGCATTTCTTATAATCCATCCCGGTAGCCCACTCTTCCAACCTCTTCAAAATGGCGGTGGCAATTCCCCGGCCCCGGCGCTCCGGCGGGACATACATCCTCTTAACCTCCATAACACCTTCGGAATATTCCCTGATGGCTCCGCAACCTACGGGGTGTTCACGGTCATAAGCCACAATGACGTACTTTAACCCGGTCGTTTTGTTGAACTGATGGTAAAAGTCATGCTGATCTCCGTCCCGGATAGCCAAATCTGTATCCAGCTGCGTCACCAGCTGCTGGAAATCAGCATTGTCTGAATTGGTCCTGTTATAGATGATCATATTGCCTCCCTGATCCATGTATCTTATCTACCTTTGATCAAATTTATTAAAACGACAGGCAAATTCCAAAATACATCCTCTTCGGCTGACCGGCATCGTGCTGGACGAGGGCAGTGATTGGCAAACAGTCCGGAGCGATCATTCCGTGCTGTTAGACGTCAGGTTCTTAGGCCACACGCACCTATTCATTCAAATATTCCACCAGCCCCCGTATAAAAGACTCATTCAGGGTATCGTCCTTGCGCTGGTCGAAATAATCGGCTACTTTTTTCTTGTCGGGGCTGAGCGCAAAAGCGCGTAGGATCAATCTCTTGTCCAAAACATTCCATTTGACGATATTGCCGTCGGGGGTCGGGAATAAAAGGTAATAAGTGAACCATTCCGTATACCACTTGCCTCTTTTCCACACACGTTTGTACAGCGAATATTGATGATCGGATTTGATAATGTCAAAGAACAGATCCTTGTCGTTGATAGCGGTGACGTGCTCTAAAGTGAGGGTCGTATTGGAGAGATAAAAAGTGACAGATTGGAATTCTCTGCTGTCGGCAATATATGCTGTCACATGGTAGACAGTAGCCACAAGCTTCTGGGAAGCCAGATTGTAATTGAACCACAAGGAATCGTTAGCAAAGAATGGATTGCGGGATTTAACTTTTCCTCTTACCCATCCGTTAAAAAGATATGGATTGCCCACTACCGGCGCAAATTGCTTTTGCAGATAATCCTCGTTGGGAGCAATGCTATGCTGTGCCCATCCGCCGGACCACAACGCCAGGCCAACAGCAGTCAAAGCGTAGAATTTTCTCATCGGAAAATCTTATGTACATTAAAAATAATCAACATTGAACGATTTCTTCAACATTTGTTAACCTGCGGCCGGAACCGGCGACAGTTAATTGCCCGATCTTTACCGGATGACACACATCTGCCGCACCGCTTTTACGCTCGCCATCCTCGTTATGATATCTATAGGCGCCAGGGCGCAACAACCTGCCCCGGCCCGCAACATGGTTATCTTCTTAATGGATGGCTACCGGTGGCGGGAACTATTTCAAGGAGCCGATTCGGGGCTTCTTTTCAACCATCTCTACAATCACAATGACTCGGCCTGGACAGTGACAAAATACTGGGACAGTGATCCGGAAGTAAGAAGGCATAAGCTGATGCCCTTTGTCTGGGATACCATTGCCAGCCAGGGTGAGTTGTCAGGCAACCGGGCATACGGCAACATGGTCAATGTCCGCAACAAATACTGGTTCTCCTATCCCGGGCGGAATGAAGCCTTCACCGGCTATTATGACCCTGCCGTCAACTCCAATAGCTATCCGGACAATCCGAACACGAATGTCCTCGAGTTTATCGACAAAGACCCGGCCTTCCATGGAAAAATCGCCACCTTCGCCTCCTGGGACGCCGTAGCCCGCATCCTGAACCGTCACAGGAATGGAATGCTGGTGAACATCTATGGGGAAGACGTACAGGGTGATGCGCTGACTCCCCTGCAAAAAGAAGCCAACTTCTGGCAGCATACCCTTCCCGACATCTTCGGCAAAGGCGAACGACTGGATGCCGGAACCTATGCCCTGGCCAAGGCCTATCTACTGGCCAGCCATCCGCGGATACTATATATCGACTTCGGCGATAACGACGACTTCGGGCATGCCGGAGACTATGGCGATTACCTGGATGCAGCTCATTATGCCGATGCCGCCTTCAGGGATATCTGGACCATCCTGCAGCAGGACCCATTTTATAAGGACCAGACCTCTATGCTTATCTTTCCCGACCATGGGCGGGGTATAGGCCCGGGCTGGACCGATCACGGCGCGGAGACCCCTCATTCGGATGAGACCTACTTCCTGGCCATGGGGCCAGGCATACCGGCCAAAGGCGAGATCAAAACACCGGCGCAGATCTACCAGGAGCAATATGCACAGACCATCGCCGCACTGCTGGGATTTCGCTTTACGGCCAATCACGCGGTGGCGCCGGCGATAACGGGCATTCCCGCGCGTTAGCCTTAAGGGACGAATAATCCGGCATTCGGAAACAGCCGGCCATGGTCAGGGCACCAGCACTATCTTTCCGTGGGTATGCCGCTGCTCTAATTCGGTATAGGCCTCCCGAACCTCCTCGAGATGATAAACTTTGGCAATGGGAATTTCCAAGCGCCCTGCAGCTATCAAACCGGCCAGTTCTGATAACACTTCGGCCTTGGCGCCCTTGCTGTTGCCATCAGTCTTGACGCCGTATTTTTTGGCTGCGGCAAAATCGATGATCGTATCGATCCTGTCGGGGGGAACGCCCAGGTTGATCGCCAGTTCGACATAGCCGTTGCCAAAGGTATCGATAAAGGCATCCGCGTGGCCGCCGGATGCGTGCCGAATCCCGTCCCGCATGCCTTCCCCGTATGCCACGGGGATCACCCCATGGTCAGACAACCATTTGTGACTGGGTTGGCTGGCTAACCCGATGACCGTGGCGCCGGCGTTGACGGCTAATTGACAAGCGACCGAGCCAACTCCTCCCGCGGCACCGGATACAATGACGGTATCCCCTTTTTTCAGGGCGACGGCTTTCACGGCGGCATAAGCCGTCGTGCCCGCTACAAACAAGGCGCCGGCCTGCTCCCACGAAACATTGGCCGGACGATGCACGAAATGGCTCGCATCCACCACCACATAGTCAGCATGGCTGGCTCTGTTGTCGGTAAATCCAATGACTTCGTCGCCGGCAGCAACATCTTTTACGCCCGCGCCGACCTCGGCTACGATACCTGCGAAATCGCTCCCCTCCCCGGATGGAAAGGTAGTAGGCCACTGTTGGGCGAATTTCCCTTCACGGATCGATCCTTCACCGGGATTGATCCCGGCGGCCTTTACTTTGACGAGTACCTGCCCCTTGCCGGGCACAGGGCGGTCCACTTCTACCACCTGCAGCACATCGACACCGCCATATTTGTCGAATTTTACCGCACGGGATTTTTTTTCGTTTTCCATACATCTGGTTTTTTAGTACAATTAAATACTACAGACGGAGGAAAAAATTGTTTATGGTTATTTCCGGAGCAGATCCAGGAATTGCCGGTCCAGTTGGTGTCCATGCCAGTCCTCGTACGCTACATCCGTTCGCCTTGAATCCAGCACGCCGAAATCGCCTATAAAGTTCCAGGCGGCAAAACCAATCTGGTTAGAGGAAAGTATATCGCGCACATCCCTGAACCAGGCAAGGAAAACTTCATGGGGCGTCTTGCTGTAACATCCGCACTCCCCGCAATGGACCCCTGCCTTGCTGTTTTGGGCAAGGTCGATCCAGGGTTGATAGTATTTTTCCAGCATGTCGCGGCTCATCATTTGATCGCCGACTTGCCCCGGCCACTTCGGATCGGGTAAATGAGTGGTATCCTTATAGACCCAGGGGGCCTTGTAATGAGAGATCTCGTGCGGATAATATCCACGGCAGCTCTGTGCAATGTCGAGGTCGATGATTTCCGGTATCACCAGGTTGCCCACATTATTACCATCCGCTATGACGAGATGACGGCTGTTCTCCCTGCGGATGGCTTCCAATGCGCCAATCGCCACTTTGCGGTACAGATCTCCGGGTACAGGGCCCCTGGCCGAATGCTGGTCATTCATATCCTCCCGCAGACAAGGCTCATTCAGCAGGTCAAAACTGATCTGCTGCCGGGACATATTCTTACAACGTTTGGCCCACATATTCCAATGAAAATACAGTGCGTCCTGGGCCGCCTTATCCCGCCATAAGTTAAAAGGCTCATGAAAGCCGGCATTCACGCAATAACCGGGTGCGCGATGCAGATTGAGGCATACATGCATATTGTATTTATGCGCCAGCGCAATGAAGGCCCCGATCTCTTCTACTTTCCGTTCATCGATGGAATAGACCTCCTCAGGGGTAATATCTTTACTGCGGTCAAAAGTCAGATAGTGGGGATAGGCCATCGGGATCCGGATAAAATCGAAGCCCCAGTCCCGCATCCATTTGAACTGCTCTTCTGTCGTCGGCTTAGCGGTGGGGATGGGGTTGGGGCTATAAAAATCGGTCAGGTTAAACCCCCTCCATGGTGGAAGTTGATTTTTCAGGGCCGCCGATGCAGCCAGCGCGGCTTTTTCGGCCAATGACAGGCCTAGGGCAATGACCCCTGTCGTCTTGAGGAAGGACTTGCGATTCATATGGCATGTTTACATCAAAAGTTACTGCAAAAATATTTTAGCACACCAACATTTATCCTCCCTTTAAGGTAGTTCGTCCTTTCCGGATGCCGTTTCGTCAAGCCGTCAGATGGCGCGCCAACAAACTCTTGTTTTTTCCGTTTAAAACATCCATCTTTACTTCTATCTCACTTCTTTACTTCTTATCCTTTCGGAATCCCCTTTTCAAAATTATAGTTGTCGCGGCGGCTAATAATAGTTGTCACAGCGTATGTAATTCCCTTTACCCAGTATACATCGAAGAGATGCGACATTCCCGTTGTCGCGAAAGGGAGGGTCCCCTTGGCCCTCCCTTATTTATTATCATGATTGAAAGATGGTGGAATTTTGGGCCGGATGCGGTCCGTTATTTGTATTTTCGGCGGGTCGAAAACATCAACTATGGCAGATTCACACGAAGACATCCTGGCATTGGACATTGGTGGTTCGCATATCAAAGGAACCATCATGAATACAAAGGGAGAGTGGCAGATCGAATATAAGAGCATGGCCACACCCAACCCCGCTACCCCGGAAAATGTGATCCAGGCCGTCAGCGCACTGGTCAAGGGCATGCCGAATTATGGAAAGGTCTCAGTAGGCTTTCCCGGGTATGTCAGGAATAGTGTCGTTTATACCGCGCCCAATCTGGGCAATCCTCATTGGAAGAACATCGACCTGGGGCAGCAGATCAGCAACCTGCTGCAAAGGCCCGTCAGGCTCGTGAATGACGCTGACCAGCTGGGCCTTGGCGTTGTCAGCGGCAAGGGCTATGAACTGGTGGTAACACTGGGCACAGGCGTCGGCACAGCCATATTGATGGACGGCCAGCTGCTGCCGCATATGGAACTGGCCCACCATCCGATCCGCAAGGACGTGGATTACGACCAATACATCGGGGCTGCAGCACTGGAAAGAAAGGGCAAGGAAAAATGGAACGAACGGGTGGTGAAAGTATTGGATATCATAAAGGCCGTATTCAATTATGACCGCCTGTACCTGGGCGGGGGCAATGCCGGCAAACTGTCCATTCCTTTGGATGAAAATATTCATCTTTTCACTAATAAGGACGCTATTAAGGGCGGCGCCAGGCTGTGGGACTTCGAAGACAAGTATCATATCACGACCGTTTATCCATCCACTGCACCTGCCGGATCACAGCAATGACGCCGAATCATCCCGCGCGTACAACAATGACACTCACTGCCTCGCTCACAGGAATGACAATGCGCTGGGGAACTTTTTCCGGTTGGGGAAATTTGTTCACGCGAAGCCCCGGCAGGACATGTTACCTTTGGAGGTATAATTTTTGAGTTCTTTTCCGGTGGCCCACACAATGGAAAAGACATCGTTCATTACCAAATATGTATTCAGTACCGACCATAAGGTAATCGCCAAACAATTCCTCATCACCGGCATGATATGGGCCATCCTTGGCGGATTTCTCTCGGTGCTGATGCGTCTTCAGCTGGGCTTTCCCAATTCGACGTTTCCCATTTTGCAAAAATTGACCGGGCATTGGTTTGCCGTAGGTAAGATACAGCCCGATGTCTATTACCAGATGATGACCATGCACGGGACGATCATGGTCTTTTTCGTGCTCACCGCGGGGCTCAGCGGTACCTTTGCCAACTTCCTGATCCCTTTGCAGGTCGGCGCAAGGGATATGGCTTCGCCTTTTGTCAATATGCTGTCCTATTGGGCTTTTTTTGTGGCCAGCGTCATTATGCTGGTCTCTTTTTTCGTGCACGGCGGCCCCTCCGGGGAAGGATGGACGGCCTATGCACCGCTCAGCGCCTTGTCTGATGCGGATTCCGGCAGCGGAACGGGAATGGATTTCTGGATTATCAGCCTGATCTTCTTTATCATCTCCACTCTGATGGGCGGCATCAATTATATCACGACCATTCTGAATATGCGCACCAAAGGGATGGCGATGAACCGGCTGCCGCTCAGCGTCTGGGGACTGCTTTTCACCGCGATCATGGGATTGCTGTCCTTCCCGGTGCTGCTGTCCGCCTTCGTGCTGCTGCTGTGTGACCGCCATGCCGGGACCAGTTTCTACCTGTCCGATATTTTCCTGACCTCCACCTCCCGCGCCCTGCCGTATGAAGGGGGCAGCGCAATCCTGTACCAGCACCTCTTTTGGTTCCTGGGGCATCCGGAAGTCTATATCGTCATCTTTCCTGCTTTCGGTATCGTGTCTGAAATCATGAGCGTCAACTCGAGAAAGCCTATTTTCGGCTATACTGCCATGGTGGCATCGATGTTCGCCATCCTGTCTTTGTCCTTCACCGTATGGGCCCATCATATGTTTGTCACCGGGCTGAATCCCTTCCTGGGCTCGATATTCGTCCTGCTGACCTTGCTCATCGCCGTCCCTTCGGCCATCAAGGTATTCAACTGGATCACCACTTTATGGCGGGGAAATATCCGTTTTACGCCGGCCATGTTATTCGCCATCGGCTTTGTCAGCACCTTTATCTCCGGCGGGCTGACAGGGGTCTTCCTGGGGGACTCGACCATCGATATCCAGTTGCACGACACCTACTTTGTGGTGGCGCACTTCCACCTGGTCATGGGCGTCTCGGCTATGTTCGGCATGTTTGCCGGCGTTTATCATTGGTTCCCCAAAATGTTCGGCCGGTTCATGAGCCCTGTTCTGGGCTATATCCATTTCTGGATCACGCTGACAGCGGCCTACCTGATCTTCTGGCCCATGTATTACGAAGGGCTGGCCGGACTGCCGCGACGGTATTATGATTATTCGAACTGGAGTAGCTTTAATCAATTCACCGGTTTGAACATTTTCATTTCTTCGGTCGCCATGGTATCGTTTGCCGTCCAGCTGTTATTCGTGTTGAACTTCTTCCGATCGATCTTCCGGGGTGAAAAGGTGACGGAAAAGAATCCCTGGCAGGCTAATACGCTGGAATGGACGACCCCGATAGAACCAGGGCACGGGAACTGGCCGGGCAATATCCCGGAGGTGTTCAGAGGGCCTTATGAATATGGAAAAGACGGGCGGGATTTTCATCCCCAGGATGAGCCGCTGCCTGCAGTGCCGGAACCGGTAAAACAACTCTAATAATGGCATTTCTGGCATTCCGTGCCGCCGACGTCTTCGACGGTCACCGAATCCATTTGACCGGAATGCAATTTGGCGGAAAACTCCCTATAGATACTATAAAATTTGTTTCCCAGCTGGCCATTGGCGCTGTCCGGGAAGGCAACTTTTGTCGTGCGATGGCAGTTGACGCACCAGCCCATGCTGAGGTCGGCGAATTGTTTGACCTCATCCATTTCCTGGATGGGACCGTGACAGGTCTGGCATTGCACCTTTCCTGCCCGTACATGCTGGGAGTGGTTGAAATAGACCAGGTCAGGAAGGTTATGGATCTTTACCCATTCGATGGGACGCCCTTCCCGCGTGTATTTTCCTTTTTGCGAGTCATATCCCGTATAGCTGTATAATTTATCGATCTCTCCCTGTGGGTCAACGGGGGTACCGTCTGCGCGCTGCAGCCTTTCGCCATGATAGTCGTTGATCGCCATATGGCAGTTCATACACATATTGAGGGACGGGACAGACGCCTGCTTGCCTTCCCATGCATTGCCGTGGCATAACAGGCAGCTGACCTGGTTAAGACCGGCGTGTACCCGATGGGAGAAAAAGATGGGCTGCTGCGGCTGGTAGTCTTTCTGTCTGCCCAGGTGAACGCCAGCATCGGTCAGCCACCAGCCAAAAGCAAAGAATAGGACCAGCATTACCAGGGCGATATACCGCTTGTTCCTGTAAACCGGCACCGGCTTTGGCGGGATAAGGCCCTTTTTCTCATCTGCCAGCTTTTTCAGGTTATTATTGACGAGGTACAAGCCAAAGACGAAGACGGCGAGGATGAAGGTGACAATACCGTAAAGCACAGTATGGTCTTCCTCCGGGACGCTCTGGTTGGTGGACGTGTTGGTCTTCGCCATCGGCTCGGCATAAGCCTCTATATAGCGAAGGATAGCGTCGATCTCGTCGTCACTCAGGTTCGGGAATACATTCATCGGCGCACGGCCGTATTGATTATAGAGATTGTTGAAATAGGCATTTCCGGACGACAGCACTTTGGTATTGTTGTGGATCCAGGCATGCAGCAAGGTGGTGTCCGTGACCCTTGAAGTAACGCCTTTCAGGGCAGGCCCCGTGATCACTTTAATGGGGTTGTGGCATTGGGCACAATTGGTCTGAAAAAGGACCTTTCCGTCCTGTGCATGGGCCTCTTCGCCGGACAGGAACCAAAGAGTAAGGGAGATAATCAGCAGTGGAAGGCCTCGTCCGGTCCCTGTAAGATTATGCATGGTAAGGGCCTGTAAAAAAATCATGCCAGCTCAATGGCAACCTTGTTCCATATTTACACTTATGCAGGGGGTAGTCCGAAAATTCGGAGAAAAAGTTACCGCCGGATCCTTAAAATATTATATTAGGGTTTTCGTTTTTCCACCAATCGATTACTTTTATACTCAGAGGATTAGTAAGGTTTTAATCAATACTTATGGAGATCAGAAATCTGCTGGCTGAACATTGGCCAGCCATAAAGAGCATCTATGAGGGCATCGTTACCGGACACGCCAGCTTTCAGGCTTTTCCCGCCGATTGGCCGGAGTGGGACAGCCATTATCTCTCGCATAGCCGCTTGGTTGCCATTGAAGGCCAACGGATCGTCGGCTGGGCCGCCCTCGCCCCCGTTTCCAGCCGCAGCGTCTATACCGGCGTCGCCGAAGTCAGTATTTATATCGCCACGGGCTATCCCGGGCAGAAAGCCGGTGAAAGCCTCCTGAAAGCCCTCATCGACAGCAGCGAAATGAACAATGTATGGACGCTCCAGGCGAATATCTTTTTCGAATATGACGCCGTCCTGAAGATGCATGCGAATATCGGGTTCCGGTTGGTAGGCTACCGGGAAAGGATCTGCCAGACGAACGGCGTCTGGCGGGATCTTGTCATGATCGAAAGAAGAAGTCAGAAGGCGGGATAGGTTCAGGGATTCGCCGAATCTGGCGCTGAAGGAATTGTTTTCTGGCTGCGAAATTATAGGAAGTAAAGGATGGGTAACGTCCCTGGATCTCATTGCGGGCCGAATTGAAATTCCCGAAAAATTCAAGCACGAACAAAAATTTTTCGATTTTTCTTTTAAACTATAAAAATAGTTTTACATTTGAACTATAAACATAGTTTTACATGAAATCACTCACCAGAGCAGAAGAGCAGGTCATGAAAGTCCTGTGGCAATTGGGCAGCGGCCTATTGATGGAAATAGTAGAAGCCATGCCCGTCCCCCAACCGCATAAGAACACCGTGGCCACTATTCTGAAGACCACGGTGGACAAAGGCTTCGTCCGCATCGAAAATATCGGCAGGATTCACCGCTACCATCCTGTCCTATCCTGGGAAGCCTATTCCAAGGATACGCTGACCCATGTCGCCAAAGGTTACTTCGACGGTTCTTTCAGCAATGTCGTCTCCTTCCTCGTGGATGAAAAAAAACTGTCGGTGAAAGAACTGGAATTATTATTACAGCAACTGAAGAAAAACAAGAAATAACATGGATACTTTTATCTCCTACCTGATCAAGTCGGTATCGGTCAGCGGCCTCCTGCTGATCTATTACCCACTCGTGCTGCGCAACAGGCGGCTGCACAGCAACCCGGATATGAATTGACGGGTGTCTGAGCAACAATGAACCAATAATCGCCGTTATATATATTTACTTATAGTTTAATATGTAGCGGCGGTTACATTTTTGTTCTGTGCGGATACTAATTTAAACCTGGTCCTTCGTCGGCCGGGAGCTTGAAGATCTAGAAATCTTTTACTATTTTGTAAGCGATAACTCTTAACCGTCCTTTACCCATGAAGAAGCAGATCCACATATATCCTGTATTCGTGCTGATCCTGGCGCTATTTTTCTGGGCATGCCAGAAAACAGCCGTTATTTATCCTTCCTCTCTGTCCTCGAACCGGCTGCAAATGGCTTTTGATACGGCACAGCCGGTCGTAAAGAGTGACAGCCAGTCATCAGCTAGCACCCCAATTCTGCCCAAGGCGCCTTATCCACAGGCGCCTCTCAACGGATGCTTTTATGCACCCATATATGGCGACACCATCATTTATCCCCAGCCGACGAGCGGCTCGGATTATATCATGAATGTCGTGAACAGCCCGGGTACTGGTAAATATCTCTCCTGGCCGGTAGGGATGGTCATCGACTCTATTTCCGGGGCTATCGACGTCACCCAAAGCCAGACCGGTTTACAGTATGCCATCGGCTTTGTCAAAAACGGCACTACCGACACCTGTCTGAGTACCCTGATCATTGGTGGCGCCTCCTATGAGGACAGCGTATATGTGATCGACGAAGGCCAAACCACGGCTGCCCCTTATTTCGAGGCCAACCCGACCCTGTTTAATGTCTGTAACACGGGCAATGGTTGCAGCTTTGACGTAACGGGCTCTGCAGCCAAAATGGGCGTGATCGTCAATACCAGCACCGGGGTGATCAACCTCCAGCAAACGCTGAATGGCACCGGTCTGCTGCCGCTGGGCGGGGCATTCGGCCTTTTACCCACCAACGGATCGACTGTCACGGCCACTATCTATTACAAGCTGAACGACCCCAGTAATTATGCCATGGAGAACATCCAGGTGCAACTTGAATACTACGACAAGGAATCATTGATCAACTCGGGCTTACTGAACACGGTGCTCAACAGGCTGGATAACCTGCTGAGCGGCCATCTGATCAGTAACTCCGCTAATCCCCGACCGCCGCTGATCGTCATCGTAAGATCATTGTAAGACACAATTAACAAGTCAGGGGGACCGTTAATGGTTCCATGTACGGCAAAGGCATTCTATTGGCAGCGGCTTTCCTCCTGCCAATCTTTCCCGACTATGGGAACGGCGATCCGATAGCCCGGATCACGAGGCTATACCGCCAGGCCGATTCTTTATTCCACCTGGCCAATAATACCCCTGCGACCGACAGCCAGGCCCTGGCTGATTTTCAGCAGGTGATCGATGAACTCCGGACGAGTCCTCATGAAGGCAGCGGAAAGGACACCCTCCTGTCGGGGTCTTACCTCAGGAAAGGGATCCTGCTCGATGCCAGGTATGACTTTGCAGGCGCCAAATCGGCCTATTGCGAGGCGCTGAACTGTCACTGGCTATCCGACAGCCTGATGTATGTCACGCATATTTATACCGGCACCTGCTATTATAACCTCAACGATTTCGACTCCGCCCGGTATTTCCTGCTCAGCGCCGAATCCCGCGCCTACCGTTACAAGGATCCCGATGATGAGGTCCGCCTGTATAATACTCTTGGGGTCCTCTTTTTTGATAATGGCAATTATGAACAGGGAAAGAATTACTTCGACAGGGCCCTGGAGCTTGTCAAGGGCAAGCGGCCTTTTGACACCGTATCGGCCACCAGCCTGGAGACGAATATTGCCACCTCTTATTATCACCTCGGGCTCTTCCGCGAATCGCTGGAGATCTATCACCAGATCCTTGCCTGGCATGGCATGGACGACCCTGTCTACATGAATATGGGCCTGGCCTATGCCTCGCTGGACAAATACAAAGAGGCTATGAACTGCTTTCGCAAAGTGGACGCGAGGAAAGTGCCCGGCGTCCTCAATGAAATGGGGCATGCGCAGCTCCAATTGCACCGGCCCGATTCTGCCGCCTGGTGGCTGGACCAACTGCAATCCCGCGCGCCAACGCTGAAACTAAATGAACTGGACCTGGGAACGAATGACCTGTACCGGGCCAATCTACTGGCGGACGGTCAGCAATATCTCGCCGCCTTGCAACAGCTGCAGCACGCCATCATCATCTTCTCCCGTACCTTCAATGACCCCGATATCTATGCTAATCCGGCGAATTTTATGGGAACATTCGCCAGCTACCGGCTGTTCGATGCCCTGTTCAGGAAGGCCACGCTGTTCGAAGGATTGTACAGGATGCAGCCAAAGGAACAGTACCTGGTCGCCGCCTATGCAGCCTATAAAAGCAGCCTATCTATCCTGCGGTATATCGAAAAGAGCTTCGATACCGATGACGCCAAACTGTTCCTGAAGAAGCGGAACAGCATGGTCAGCCAGGGTGCCTTGTCGGTCTGCCTGCAGCTATACCGGCTGCATCCCGAAGCGGGATACCTCGAACAGGCCTTCCTGATCAGCGAAAAGAGCAAAGCGTCGGTGATCACCGCTAACCTTCAGGAAAGAAATCTACAGCATCTGCCCGGTGTCCAAGGCGGATTATTGCAGCAGGAAGATAACATCAAATACAATATTGCCCGGCTGAATGTCAAGTCGGAAGGGGCCAGCAGTAAAAAAGACCTCGACAGCATCTCCAAGGAAAAGGCCGGCTATGAGATCGAACTATCGCATCTGCAAAAGCAGCTGGAGGAAAACGACGCCTATTATAAGCTGAAGTTTGAAGATTCTACCCCGGGCATCCGTGAATTGCAGAAGCATCTGGACGGGCAGCAGGCACTCATCAGCTGTTATCTCACGCCGGCAGCATTAAACATTTTTGTGCTGACCTCATCGACATTCGCCTATACAAAGATCGATTCCCTGGCGCTCCTGCAGGAAGAGACCAACGATTGGCTGACACAACTGAAAACGACGGAAAACGGCAAGAAGTTCAGGGGAACGGCACTTGGCGACCGGCTGAGCCAATTGCTGATCAAACCGATACAGGCCCTCGCTGCCGGCAAGGAGGAATGGATCATCGTACCGGACGGGTTTTTATATTTTCTTCCCTTTGAGTCCCTGCCTTCCGGTCAAGGTTCCGACCCCCTGCTGGCATCGACGACGATCAGCTATCAGTTCGCCTCCCGGTTGATCGTTTCGCCGGATGACGCAGGTGGACCATCCCCCTCCGGGGTACTGGCCTTCGCGCCCTTTGCAGGCAAAGGGCATGACCCTTTCCCCTCCCTGCCGGCCTCACGCCAGGAAATTGCCGGCCTACCGGGCATTCAATACATTGACAGCCAGGCAACTAAGGTTGTTTTCTTGAAAGAGCTCAATCAGTACCCCATCGTACACCTGGCCACACATGCCGTCTCGTCGATCCAAAATGCAGCAGGCTCCTTCGTAGCATTCTACCCCCAAAAGGGGTCCGCGCTGGAAGATAACCTGTACCTCGAAGAGCTTTACGGCCTCGATATGCATGCCACCAAACTGGTGGTCATCAGCGCCTGTGAAACGGGCCAGGGCGAACTGGTCAGCAATGAAGGGGTTATTTCCCTGGCGCGGGCCTTCGCCTATGCCGGCTGCGCAAGCTCGCTCAGCAGTCTTTGGAAGGCCGATGATGAGGCTACATCCTTTATCCTGCAACGATTTTATATATACCTGCAAAAGGGCTACAAGAAATCAACGGCCTTACGGCAGGCCAAACTGGACTACCTGCAGAGCAGTACTGTCAATAAAAGCCCGGGCTACTGGGCGCACCTGGTGCTGATCGGCGATACGGCGCCACTATACCATCAAAAAAATACCCTCCTTTGGGGGGGCATTCTGGCTGGCGCATTATGTGTGTTATTGTGCGTGTTACTATTTAAGTTCTTTGTACTGCGCGATCCGCAGGTCAAGCGTAGACATTCTCACCACGACATCATGGTATAAATGGTTCTTGTCGGCGCGGATCTTATCCAACAGTGGCATCGCCTCCTTAACCTCGTTCCTGGCCAGCCAGCTCATGGCTAAATAGAATTCGGCCTCATCTTCGAAATAATCGCCGCCGGATTGACTGTTGGTGGCAATGACCTGCTGGAACATGCCAATGGCGTCATCGTAATTTTTTGATTCGAGGGCAGCCATACCTGCTAAGAAATACGTTTTGTTATTTTTGTCCTTCTTCTTTTTGAACAGTTCGGTAACGGCGGTCCAGTTCTTATTCCTGTAAGCCTCGTCCATCTCATCCTGAGCGGCGACACCACGGTTCGTATTCAAGTCATAAGGCTGGCTGTATTCGGAATAAATATGGCCGGCGCTGGTCGACATATACTTATAGACGGCCGTTCCTCCCGCCAGGATCAGGACACAGGCGGCGACCCGCATCGCGATCCGGGAAATGTTCCGGACAACGGCCCCCGCCTGCGGCACGGCAGCAGCGGCCTGCTGCGCCATCCATTGGGTCTTCACGGATTCTACCTGTTCGTACAAACCCATTTCCTGCACGCCTTCTACTGCCATCCGGAGATAGCTCCATTCCCGGACAGCCTCAGTATCCGACAGGAACTGCGGGTCCGGTTCTTCGGAACCCTTATCTGAAAAGGTTTTGTCAAATTGATCGACCAGTTGTTCGTGCTTCATAGACGTGTGGATATTATTTAACTATTTCGCTCAACTGCAGGGCAATCGAAGGGTTCTCTTTTATGATGGCGATCAATTGCTGCAAGCATTTATATTTTTTATTGCGGACCACCTGTTCATTCTCATAAGGCAGGTGATCGACGATTTCTTTCATGGACAGGTTTTCGTAGTAAAAGAGCTGCAGCAGCTTTCTGCAGGGCTCGCCCAATTTACCAACCAACTCACGCAACTGTTTCTTTTCCTCCAGGCTGGTGATCAGCGAGCTGACATCGCCCTCCTGCTGATCCCGGCCGGACTCGAATTTCTTTTCGCGTAAATCGGATCGCTGTCTTTTCTTTAACTCGTTGCGCCAGATATTGCGAGCTATCGAAACCAGGAAGGTTTTGATGCTGGCCTCCATCCGGTAATTGCCTTTTTTCACTATGCCGATAAAGGCCAGGACCGTTTCCTGAAATACATCATCGGCATCTTGCTGGCTTCCGCCATAGTTAATGATAAAAGAGCTTGTCGATTGGGAATATTGCTGATAGAGGAATAGGACAGCCTGATTCAGACTTTCTTTTTCACCAATGGCGGCTATCAGTTCGGTATCACTAAATTTTCCTGCGACTTTCATATATTAGTAATCTACCGGCAGCGAGACGTAACCGGGATGAGCGGATTTTTCCCAATTAAGGGTTTTTCATGATCTTATAGAACGAAAATGATACCGAGCGAATTGTATTTTAACCGATTAACCGGGATTTTGGCCTCAAACCAGGGTAAATGGGTAGTTTTTTTTACCTACATTCGACCCATGAAGCTATCTACTGCTCTTCTCCTCGCGTTTCTGCTGACCACCGGGGTCCTTGTTCAGACGCAGGGGGCGCTTGCTCAGACGCAAACCATCAGTTATACTCCGTCGCCGCAAAACGAGAATGCGAGGGAATGGTTCGCCGATGCCAAATTCGGCCTCTTTATCCACTGGGGACCGTTCAGTATTCCCGGCGACGGCGAATGGGTAATGAACAACCGGAATATTACCGTGAAGAATTACACCCGGCTCGGGAAATTTTTCAACCCGATCGATTTCGATGCCCACACCTGGGTAAGCCTGGCCAAGACCGCCGGGATGAAATATATCACGCTGATCACCCGGCACCACGATGGCTTTAGCATGTGGAACACGCAATATTCCAGCTTCAATATCATGAACACGCCTTATAAAAAGGACATCGTAAAGTTGATGGCCGACGAATGTCACCGGCAAGGTATCAAGCTGTTCCTGTACTACTCGCTGCTGGATTGGCGTCGCGACGACTACTCCTGGTGGACGGGACGGACGGGTCACGGGACGGGCAGGACGGTGCATGGCAACTGGGACGACTATATTCAATTCATGAAAAATCAGTTGACGGAATTGCTGACGCACTACGGCGAGATCGGTGGCATCTGGTTCGATGGCTATTGGGACCAGATGGCCGAAGAAAGCAAAACCCGGAAAGACAACGATGTCCGGGTGGACTGGCATATCCGTGAAATATACGATCTGATCCACCGCCTGCAGCCGCAATGCCTGATTGGTAACAACCATCACATGACGCCGCTGCCCGGCGAAGATTTCCAGATGTTCGAACAGGACGTACCCGGCGAAAACACCAGCGGACTGAGCTTTCAGCAAATTTCCACCCTGCCGCTCGAGACCTGCGCCACCATCAATAATTCATGGGGCTTCAACATCACGGATACTACGTATAAGACACCGGCGCAGATCGTCGCCCTGTTGGTGAAATCAGCAGGCAATGGCGGAAACCTCTTATTGAACATCGGCCCCATGCCGAATGGCGAGATCCAGCCCGAGTTTGTCAACAGGCTGCACTGGATGGGCCATTGGCTGGACCGGTATGGCGAAAGTATTTATCATACCAGGGGCGGTTATATCCGGCCCCAAAAATGGGGTTGTCTGACACGGGCCAACGGCAAACTGTATGTGCATATTTTACAGCCCGATGCCGGCCCCGTCATCCTGCAACAATTCCCTTACGCAAAAATAGATTCCTCGTGGGTGCTGAACAGCAGCGCCTCCTGTTCCGTCAAGCGTCTGGACGACGACTCGATTAGGATTGACGCCCCCTCGCCTACCCCGGACAATCCCGATGTCGTCGTAGTGCTGAAGGTAAGCGAAGGGAAGCTATAGACACCAAGCAGCAGCCAGGGAATGGCAGCCAGCTCCGGGGCATTAATCATCATTTAAAGGTAACAGAAAAAAATCTCCATAAAATTTTGTATAACTAAATAATTAGTTATACATTTACGATATAACTAAAAACTTAGTCATTAGATGAAGCCACTGACAAAAGCCGAAGAGCAAGTCATGCTGGTGCTGTGGAAGCTAGGCAAGGGATTTCTGAAAGACCTCGTCGATCAGACGCCGGAACCCAGGCCGCATCCCAATACCATTGCCACACTATTGAAGATACTGGTAGAGAAAGGCTATGTAACATTCGACGTACAGGGCCGTAACAATTGCTACCGGCCGCGGATCAACAAGGCAGAGTATGGTAAGACCAGCGCGAACCTGCTGGTGAAAGGATATTTCGAAGGTTCGGCTGCTAGGCTGGTTTCCCAGTTCGTCAGTGATAAAAAATTAAGCCTGCAGGAACTGGAAGCGCTGCTGCAACAAATCAAATCAGCCAAAAAATCCAAGTCATGAATGACTCTCTTTCAGCCGGACTGACCCTATATCTGTGCAAGGTTATTGTTTGCTCGGGCCTCCTGTACGGATACTACCGGTGGTTTCTCCACGGCAGACCCTTCCACCAATACAACCGCTATTATCTGCTGACGAGCACCCTGGCAGCGCTGGTTCTCCCGCTGATCCGCCTGCCGGCCATCCATCAACTGCCGGCTATCGCGCAGTCATCCACCCTGTCCGGCGCCCTGCACGCCATCTCCACCGGTAGCTTCAGCGAAGGCACTTTGACGACAGGCCATTCCGTTTCATCTATGGCCCTGATGGACTGGCGGTGGATGGTTCTGGCAGCCTATAGCCTGGCAGCAGGCGTCTTCCTCTATGTCTTTATCCGTCAGCTACTGTATATCCGGCGGTTGCCGCGCAAGTACCCGCGTGAACAGCTGGGCCGGATCGATTTTTTCATGACCCGTGAACCCGGGACACCCTTCTCCTTCCTCAACCATCTTTTCTGGAATGAAGAGATCGATCCCGATAGCCATAAAGGCAGGCAGGTATTCCGGCATGAATGGTATCATATTCATCAACGGCATACCCTGGACCTGCTGCTGCTGAAACCCGTTATGATCCTGTGCTGGGTCAACCCTTTCTTTTACCTGATCTACCGGGAGATCAGAACGATCCACGAATTCCTGGCCGACCAGCATGCCGTATCCGGCGGCGACCGCTACGAATATGCGGAATTATTGGTCTGGCACAATATCTATGACCGGCCGTTACCGCTGTTACATCCTTTTTTCCAATCATCTATCAAACGTCGAATCACCATGCTTACCCGATTAACTTCTGCCAGACCCCGTTACATCAGCCGGGCCATGGCCCTCCCGCTGGCTCTTCTTTTACTTTGTGCCTTTTCCGGCAGGCCGGACCCGGCGCATCCATTGCCCTCCGCTCCGCCCCCATCGTTCACCGTTGTCATCGACGCGGGCCATGGCGGCATGGATGACGGAGCAGTGGCCGGCCATACGAAAGAAAAAGATATCAATCTCGCCCTGGCGCTGAAAATTCAGCAGCTCAGCCCAGAATATCATGTAACTGTCCTGCTGACCCGGCAAACCGATGAACTGGCGGGCAAAAAAAGCTCGATTCGCGAATCACTGGAGTACCGCGCGGCGCTCGCGAATGAACGGAAAGCGGATCTCTTTGTTTCGATCCATGTCAACAGTACCGGCACTGGTACTGCTACTACCAAACAAGGATTCAGCGCCTTTGTCAGTAAGGACAATGTCCAGTTTCCGCAATGCGTAAAACTCGGTTCGGCAATGCTTGACGCTTTCAGAGGCATTTATGGAACCGACGAATCGCTACATGAGGTTCCGGACCGCATATATGTGCTTCGGAATACGAACATGCCGGCGGTGGTACTGGAATGCGGCTTCATCGACAACCCCAGCGACCGGGCATTCATCACCGATAGCGGGAACCAGGAAAAGATCGCCCGTGATATCCTGCAGGGGATACAGCGGTATGAAGCAGGACAGGCCGCGGCCAAATAAAGAGCGTAGAGGCCGATGCTCCCGTACCGCTGGATGCGGAATCTCCGCGATACGCCTAGGCCAGCGACCCGATCGCAACGGCCATGAGCCTGCTCAGCACGGCATCGGCCTTACCTGCTACCTCGATGATCTCCTGAATGCTGACGGGCACCAGGTTATCGGGATCGCATTCGTCCGTGATCACACTGATGGCCGCACAGGGCAGACCGATATGACCGGCTACAATGACTTCCGGCACCGTGCTCATGCCCACCATATCGGCGCCAATCGAACGAAGATAGCGGTATTCTGCCCGGGTCTCGAGGTTGGGTCCCATGACGGCTGCATAGACTCCTTTTTTCAGGCTAAGCGACAAGCTCGCGGCGTGTGCCGTTAACACCTGGCCCAGGGCCGGATCATAGGGACAGCTCATATCGACAAAGCGGTTGCCGAAGGCCGGATCGTTCAGCCCCCGCAATGGATTTTCGGGTAATAAATTGATGTGGTCATCCAGCAACACGAGATCACCCTTCTTATAGGCGGGGTTGAGGCCACCCGCTGCATTGCTCAGCAATAGGCTTTGGATACCCAGGGCCCGCAATACCCTGACAGGAAAAGTGATCTGCTGCATGCTGTAGCCCTCATAATAATGGAACCGGCCCTGCAAAACGATCACTTTTTGGGCCCCCAGCCTGCCCGTAATCAGTTGGCCTTTGTGGGATTCCACGGTGGAATGGGGAAAATGCGGAATATCCTGGTAGGAGATCTTATGTTCCACCTCCAACCGGCTTACGAATGAGCCCAGACCGGTACCCAGAACGACGCCGACGGCGGCGCCCGTAAATCCTTTCATTTTGAGATAATCCGCTGCGTCGGTGATCTTATCCAGCATCCTTTCCATGGCCCAACTATTTTTACCGGTGAGTATTTATTTGCCAAAAATAAAGGACTTCTTCAACAAAATTGCAACATTTGGATAACTAACCGGTCTAATCCCAACAGTGAGCAAACAACCGAGGAATATTCCTACTGACAGGCAGCTTGTCGACCCGGTATTGGGCGGCGACACCCCGGCTTTTGGCGAAATCATTTCCATGACCGAAGGGTTGGTGGCACAGATCGTTTGCAAGTTGATTTCGAATGAAGAAGACCGAAAGGACATCGTGCAGGATATTTATCTGAAAGTATTTCACCATCTGAAGGGATTCAGGTTTCAGTCCAAGCTGTCTACCTGGGTGGCGCAGATCGCATATAATACCTGCAACAGCTATCTGCAGAAAAGACGCTTGCCGTTGCATGTGCTGCCGGACGGCGAGGGTGCGGGCCCGGAAAGACGGCGGCCAAAAACGATCCGCGCAACGGAAGAAACCGATGGATCTATCCTCCAAAAGGAACTGACCGGCATTCTACAGACAGAGATCGGCCAATTGCCGCCGTTGTATCAAACGCTGGTCAGTCTTTACCACCAGGAGGAACTAAGTTACCAGGAAATGGCCCAGATCACTGGGCTGCCCGAGGGGACAGTGAAGAGCTATCTTTTCAGGGCCAGGAAGATGTTGAAGGAAAAGTTATTGTCCAAATATAAAATGGAGAAGTTATGAGCGGAGCGCACCTTTCAGCAGAGGAACTGCAAAAATGTATACTGGACAGGCCGGCATGTAAAGAAGAAGACATCGCGCACCTGGACGGTTGCCCGGACTGCCAGGCTCAGGTGGCGGCTTATGCCCTGCTGATGGAAGGACTCCAACAGCAGCCTCCGCCGGTATTTGGTTTCGATGTGTCCGCGATGGTGATGCGGCGGTTGGCGGAATCACCCGTGGTCGATCGCAGGGCGGAACGGGCCGGACGAAGGATCGATCGCAGGGCCGATCGCCTCACCAGGCTGGGGATGGCGGCACTTATTCTACTGGTAACGGCCGTACCGGCGTGGCTGTTCAGGAAAAGCGCCTACTATGTCTTCACGGACTTCCCGGCAGTCTTCCTATATCTCATCCTGGCGGCGGCGGGCGTGTTCATGCTGTTGCGGATCCTGCATTTAATGAAACGGTATCAACATATCATCAATACTATAAATAAATGAAAATGAAAAAAGCAATCATAGCAGCCGCTATGCTGACTAGCGCCATTGTCGCCAATGCAGAGGACCAACAGGCACCTTTGATCGATCGCGAACTGGTCTTTGACCTGACGCATATTTGCGCCGTCGTCCTTGTCATCTATCTCATCTCGTCCTTTATTCTCCAGCTGATCCGGCAGAACCTGGACTACCGGCTGAAAAGCAAGATCATCGAAAAGGAAACCGCTGAAAACATTGTCGGTCAGCTGGTGCAATCCGATAAAACCAATCCGGTGAATAACATCCTGCAATGGTTCTGTACACTGGTAGGCATCGCCATCGGCTTTACGATCATGGCTTTCACGCAACCCTTCGGATTACACTCGCTGGCTATCATGGCCTTCAGCGTCGCGGCCGGATTAGGCATCTACTATCTTTTTACCCGGCGTACTAAAAATTGATTGATGAAACTCACTTTCTTTTTAATAGCCTTCTTCCTCGTGCTGCTTAGGGTGTATTTTTCATGGGCGGGGCTGGTTGGGAATCATGGCAATCACCAGGGCAATATGGTGATAAAAGGCGATAACTATATCGAGGAGATCCACTGGTCGGGAAAGATCAGGCTCAGCGATGACGAAAAGTCCATAGCCGACATCACTCCCGGCGGATATCTGACATTCAGGGAAAATGACCAGCGGTTCAAAGCAGAAAGCAATCTACAGGGCGAGATCAGCTATACTTTATATGACGGTCATGACAACCTTGCGCTGAACGATAGCGGCAGGCGGTTTATCGCGGGTGTGTTGCAAAAGATGATCGTTCGGGGCTTTTATGCCGACGGCAGGGCACAGCGGATCGAACAAAAGGGCGGGAACCAGGCTTTACTGGCGGAAATACCGCGTATGGCCATGGAAGGCGCGACAGAGCCTTACCTGGATCTGCTGTTCAAAAGCGATAGCCTGACAAAAGAAGAACAAATCAGTCTATTGCAACAAATAGGCCATTGTGATGATGACGAAAAAGAAAAATATTTAACCCGGTTCACGCCGGATCAGCTGAGGGATTCAGCCGTTGGGCGATACTGGCTGACAACCGTTGGGTCGATAGACGCGGACGACAGAAAGAAGAACCTATTGTTGCACTATATTGGACAGGTTGCGGACAGTTCCGGTTTGCCCGTCAATGTTTTTGACTCGGTGATGGCGGTAGCTGGTCATATAGAGTCGGATGGGGAAAAGGGAGATCTGTATCGACAGATGATCGACTCGGGTAGGAAAACGGACGCCGAATGGATCAGCCTGATCCGGGCCGTGGGCCGAATGGAAGAGGATGGCAACAAAAGCGATCTGCTGATGCAGATCGCACAAAAGATGCCTCACAACGAAATCGTGAAAGCCGAATATAAAACGGCCGCCAGGACCATCAAGGATGACGCGGATTACGGTAAGGCCATGCGAGCGATAGAATGAGCCGGCAGAAGCCGCCCGGATGAGACGGCGGTCAGCAACCGCTATGGCTCACAAACGAACTTTTGTTTGATAGCCTTCAGCTTCGCCCAGATAGGTTGACCGAAGGGCTGGGGAGATATTTCTAAGAATAGCGGTACATGACCGGAGGTTGCACAAGATTTCAGGTGAACCAGGTAATTCAGGGTCATCGGCCGTTTACCCAGGTAGTCGTACATGGCGATTGTACCGGTATAGGTCTCCACGTCGTCCGGCTCCGCGGTCGGTTTTTGGATGGTGACCTGCACGGGCTTAATGGTACCTGCCGGTATGGTCAGGTTCCTGCGGATCAGCGCGCCGGCGATCAGGTCATCGTAATAGATTTGCAGGTTGTGTTGCAGCACGCTGGCACTGATCTCTTGCCCGCCATCGAGCCAGAAGAGATAGGCGACGGCCCAATATTCTTCGCTGCTCGCGACATCCCAGCCCGGTGGAAAACGAATATCTTCTATAGCCCGAAGACCAAGGTGGATCGAGTTGGGACCGGGGACGTAGGACTGTTCCGTTCTCCAGCCATCGGGCAGGGGGAATTTATACGGAGCTACCCATGCCCGGGGATTGCTGGCATCCAGGATATGCAGGACTTTTTTTATCCATTGGATGCAATCTATCTCATCGACAATGGACATGGCAGAGGCATTCCTGATACCATTGCTGCGCATGCCCGGGGAACGGGACGCGACGAACTCGGCCTGTTTATTCCCTGCCAGCAGGAGCCTGTTGATCAGTTCAGTCCCGTCGGGGATATTGGTGTCGTAAAGACTGTTGCGGCGGGTGCTGAGTTGCCAGCCGATATCTCCGTCGTAGTATAACCGCACGGCTACCTGCCGCAGGTACTGTTCGTTGCCGGGAGCCTCGTCTTCACGCACAAAAGGCGATGCCTCACGGTAACGCTGTGGATGGTCCTTCGGGCTGCCATATTCCTTATTCAATGCATCCAGGTAGAAACGAGCGTCGTTGACTGCCGGGGGAAAGAAATTCTTTTTGATCTGACGTTCGGAGATCCGATACAGTCCGGTCAAATCTACAGTGCTCGCGACGGCGAATACGGCCTTGGGACGAAGGGAAAAGCGAGCTGGATTTTCATACGCCATTTCCGTGTAGCGCAGCCCAATGGTGCCTGCATCGTCGAACCCACCCAGTACAAAACTGGCGGTATCCGCCGCATACTTGCCGGCGACATGCTGCAGAATAGTATTGATCCGACCGATAGTGGCGGTATCGGGCAACAGTTGTCGTCCCAGTGATGCATAGATGGTCAGCAGATCCCCTGCTGAAGCGATATTGTGCAGCCGGGTTTCCGGCAATAGGCTTTCCGGGCTTCTGAAGGTGCAAAAGAACACCAGCACGCCGCGGATAGTCTGTGAGGTTGGGGGAATGGCCAGGTAATAGCCATTGGTACTGTCGGAGGCATCGAAAGAGACCTTTTCCATATACTGGCCATCGGCCGCGCGGAACAGCAAAAGAGCAATCGCAAGGATAGACAGTGATTTCATGTCTTTCTTCCTGCCAATCGAATGCCGGTCTTTTATAAAATTGACTACCAACTTATTACATTACCATTGGGTAGCTTTGGATGTTCGGTTCCGATACAGCCGTCGTAGTAAGTCGTACGGAAATGTCTCTTCCTAAAATACCTATACAAATAAGTCCTGGGGAAATAAAAAAAAGAGACCGGGCGGGCCGGTCTCTTGCAATTGTTTAACGATAGTAATGATAGGGATGACATCTTACACAATAACATCCGGTAGAGCTGAAGCCTACTACGGCCAATAGCAGGGCCACGATTAATAATTTCTTTTTCATGTTGATGATTTTAAGTCGTTGATAAATGGTGTTCGCTATATTGGAGGGATAAGAAGATCGGATGTTTAATAAGGAAATGCCTATTAATGCTAATAGGCTGTTAACCGGGTATTTTAGGGACTTATTTGGACGGAATGATATATCTGCGTACCTTATTCAAACGGAATTATTCAATTCATGTCCCTTAATTAAATTGGAGTTCCTTGTTGCGTCAAATGTCCTTTAAAGCCGGCATCGATAAAATCGTGCTCCTGTCGTTCACGCTTGCCTTTTCCTGTCTGCTGTTCTTTTCGTTTTTCACCTACGTCCAGCAGATTATAGTATAAACTCTACAAGCAGGCTTGATAAAACTGTACTTACAATATAGGATCACAACTATTTTGTATCCTGTTTTTCCGATGTTCCTTTGCAGTCCGAAAAAACTGAACAGACATGGAGAGACAGGAGAAAAGCAACCGGGATCAGCTGATCCCAATGGATAGCGGGCACTATTTGTGAACCCCAAAAATGATTAAAGAAGTATTTTGGCGAGGATATCCGATTTCCCCTTCAGTCCTTTGTATTCCAGCGATTGCGGCGACATGCTTTCCACAGCCATGAATAAGGCCTTCTTTTCTGTGGCCGTCAGTTCATCGATGGTATAAAAATAAGTGCGGATAGTAAAAAGAAAGGCGTTAGAGGTGGGTAAGCCATTGATCGTCTGTCGCTCCACACGAAGATACAGATGACCGCCTTCGGCCGGTACGCTCCTGCCCTGCCAGACAGCCGGGTCGAAGCCCGGCCGGGGATCGGGATGATGGTTTAAACGGGTATCCGTCGCCAGGCCCCAGGCGAACCTGAAAAAGGATCCTTTCTGCACGGCCGTTACCAGCATCCTGAAGTATTGCTGGTTGAGCTTTTCCATGCCGGGTACCACTCCGTGCACTGCGCCAAAGGGCCGGCCTGTCTTTTCGGCCGGCGACCAGTGATTAGGCGCTGATAAGTGGATCGCGGCCAACCAGTCCCTGTCTCCGTCCAGCTGACAGATAGCCATGTCTTCCTGCACCTGGCTGCACAGCCCATCGAACAAAGAAAGATAGCCGGGATGCCGGATATCGATCCAGTCGTCCGCCCATTGCAGACTTTCACCTGTGCGGATATTATGCAGGGTATTGTGCCCGTGCCGGCTCTCCCATGCAAAAACAGCGGGATATTCTGCTACCAGCTGCCGCACGATATGCCTGTTAACCGTCGCCGCCGTTTCGCCATAAAGATCCGCTTCGACATAGTATTTATGGATGTCCTCCTTGCGGCATTCGGACTTATTGCTGATATAGGTTTCGTATTGTTCATCCAATTGAAAAACCAGCCGGTCCGCCGCATGCTCAGCCTTGGCCATGGCAGACAACCCCGGCGCAGTCGAATATTTCCCGTCGAGAAAAGGCAGGTATTTCATATTATTCCGTTCGTCCTTATTCCGTTCGCAGAGAGTTGACCGGGTTCGCCAGGGCGGCTTTGCCTGCCCGCAAGCTCAGGATCAGCAAGGAAATGGCCAGCATGGCTATTCCACCGACGGCAAATATCCACCAGCTGAGCTCAGTATGATATGCAAAATTCTGCAGCCATTGATGCGCTGCCCACCAGGCGAAGGGGACGGCAATGACGAAGGCAATAGCTACCAACCGCACAAGATCTTTGGACAGCAGGGTAATGATCTGAGTTACACTGGCGCCCAGCACTTTCCGGATACCAATCTCCTTCATTCGCTGGTTAGCGGTAAAAATGACGAGCCCCAGCAGTCCCAGGCAACTGATCAGGATGGCCGTACCGGCGGCCCAGGAAAGCAGCTTGGATAATTGCTGTTCTTGAAGGTAAAAGCTTTCGATGGTCTTGTCCAGGAACTGGTAATTGAAATCCTGGCCGGGATATAGCTCCCGCCAGGCCAGCTGCATTTTGGCGATAGCCTTATTCCAATTGTCCCGGGAAGGGCTGAGCGCCACGTGCATGACGTAGCCATATTTTTGACCGTACCGGAAGACCATCGGATGGATGGCGGTCCGGAGGGAGGCCAGGTGAAAATCAGCCATGACCCCTGCAATGGTAGCAGCGTCTTTCCCGCTGTTCAGCGAGTGCCCTACTGCATCCGCCGGCTGCTGAAAGCCCAGCATCCGGGCCAATGTTTCATTGACCAGGTACTCGCGGCTGGAATCGGAGGGCAATACATTCCTGCCGGCCAGGAGCCGGATATGGTACAAACTGATAAAGCCGGTGTCGCCATCCCTTACATCTACCGGGATATTCAGATCCTTTTTACCTTCATGAAACTTGATGCGGGTGGTCATGCTGCCTCCAATGGCCGGCGGTTGGTTACCCAAACTGACGGCTTGTATTTCCGGGATGCTGCGCAACTTATCCAGCAACATGAATTTTTTGTTGTTGGGATGAGAAAAGTCAATCGGCACGTAAAAATTAACGATGGCATCTTTCCGGAATCCCATATCTTTTTGCATGGCATAATGGATCTGCCGGTTGACCACCAATACGCCGATGATAAAAACCTGCGCAATCACAAACTGACTGACGGTAAGCGTTTGGCGCAGCCAGACCCGGCGGTTGTTGCCGGTAGCCGAAAGGGTTTGATTTTTGGTGACCGACAAAGGTTTGATGCCGGTCAACACCAATGCAGGGTAGATCCCGGAGAGAAAGCCCACTACCCCGATAAGGGTCACCAGGAATAACAGGGTGTGCGGCTGCCAGAGGCGTCCCGCATCCAGGCCTTCCGGCATAAAATCAGCAAATCCCTTGATCAGCAAGGGAGTGATCAACAGCGAAAAAGCCGTGGAAATGATCGTCAATAAGTAAGTTTCACTGAGGTAGCGGGCCACGAGCTGCCCTTTGGAACTACCCAATATTTTACGCATTCCGATCTCTTTGGCCCGTTCGGAAGCCTTAGCGGTCGACAGGTTGATGAAGTTAATAGACCCGAGCAACAAAATGAAACCGGCCAGCAGGGTCAGGTTGACCAGGATGGGTTTGCTGGCTTTTCCTTCCAGCTGCTCATTGAAATGAATATCACTGAGGGGCTGCAGATCCAGCGTACTCTTATCGTCGCGGGAAGTGTGTTGCTTATAAATTGTCGAAATCTGCCGTGCGACCTTAGCGGCTGAAACGCCCGGTGACAGCTTTAGTATGGCCTGGTTGATGGATTGGACAGAACCCCAATCCGTCCAATCGTGCTCGTCTTTCAACCCGCTGGCCGGGATGGTAGCCAGGGTGATGAATGCCTCGTTATCAAAGTCTGTTTTTGCCGTCAGGTCTTTTACAATGCCGGTAACGACAGTCCCGATGGAATCGTCGATCATCAGGGTCCTGCCGACGATCTGTTGGAAAGGAAGATCCGGGAAATATGTCTTCGCCAGGGATTCCGTCAATACCAGCTGATAGGGGTCTTTCAAAGAAGCGGCCGGGCTGCCGGCCAGCCACTGATGCGGGAAAATGGAGAAATAATTACTGTCCGCAAAAATGAATTTACTCTGGTTCCTGAAGATCCTGAGCGGCTTGTTTTTAGCCTGCGGAACGGCTACTTTCGCGCCCCCGTAATTCATTCCCATTAAGAAGGTTGATCTCTCAATACCCGTCACCGGCGCCAGCGACTGCGGCAGCGGAGCCGGGACACCGGTGTTGTCAACGCTTTCTCCACGGTAAACGATCCGATAGATACGAGCGTTGTCGGGTTCATACCGGTCAAAACTATAATCATATTGCACGATGAGGTAAATGACCAGGGCCGCGCTGATGCCGATGGACAGCCCCAGGACATTGATGCTGGTGATGACCTTGTTTTTCAAGAGGTTGCGAAAGGAGGGCTTTAGGTAGTGAAAAGGCATGACGGGATCATTTTAAGGCAAGACCGCATCCATGATAATGCCATTTCCGCAGTTAGCTGGAAATGAATATAATAAATAATTCAATACGATCACCAATTGTCCGGTATTGATACATAGGCTGTGCGATTAAAGAATTTCATTACATTCGTCAGCGCCTTTACGGCGACCAGACATATTAAAAAAATACACTGCTTATGAATCGTCGGCATTTTCTCCGGAGCGGATCGCTCACCGGGTTGAGCTTTTCTGCATTGACCTTTGAATCATTTTTCTCCCCCGCCGGGCGCCGGGCGGTCGAAACCGGGCGGTTGGCGGCCGGCAGCCATAAAGCCGCCGATTTCCCTTTGCAGGAAGCGACCATCGACGAACTCCAGCAAAAAATGGCCGCCGGTGAGTACAGCTCGGTGTCTATCACGAAAATGTACCTTCGGCGGATCGAAGCGATCGATAAAGATAAAAAGGGGCCGGCCCTGAATGCAGTCCTTGAACTCAATCCCGATGCGCTGACGATAGCGGCGGCCCTGGATGCCGAACGTAAAGCGGGCAAAGTGCGGGGGCCGCTGCATGGGATACCCATCCTCATCAAAGACAATATCAACTCCGGCGATAAGATGATGACCACGGCAGGCTCGCTGGCGCTGGAAGGGCATAAGGCCGCAAAGGATGCCTTTATCGTCGGTCAGCTGCGGGCGGCGGGGGCCGTATTGCTCGGAAAGACCAACTTGAGCGAATGGGCCAATTTCCGGTCGTCGCGCAGTACCAGCGGTTGGAGCAGCCGCGGCGGCCAGACGAAGAACCCCTACCTGCTGGCACGCAATCCTTCAGGCAGTAGCGCCGGCTCCGGTTCGGCCGTATCGGCCAATCTTTGTGTCGTGGCCATCGGTACCGAGACAAATGGCTCTGTCGTATCACCCTCCTCCATTAATGGCATCGTCGGCATCAAGCCGACCGTAGGGCTGTTGAGCCGCAGCGGCATCATTCCCATCTCGAAAACGCAGGATACGGCCGGCCCCATGGCCAGGACGGTAAAAGACGCGGCCATTCTGCTGACAGCGCTGGCGGGCATCGATCCGGAAGACCCGGTGACACAGGAAAGCCAGGGGAAGGCCAAACAGGATTATACTGCCTTCCTGGACCCGAATGGCCTGAAAGGGAAAAAGATCGGCGTGGAAAAATCCTTCCTGACCAATGGGCAGGAGGGCGTACTGGCCCTTTTCCAGGAGGCGCTGGCCCTCCTGAAGGCACAGGGCGCGACAGTCGTAGAAATAGAATTGCAAAAGCAATTGACGGATGCCAACGCTGCAGAAGGCCTCGTGCTGCAATACGAATTCAAGGATGGGCTGAACCGTTATCTCGCCACGGCTACCGACGCTAAAGTGAAAACCCTAGCCGACGTCATCGCCTTCAACCAGCAAAACGCCAAAAAGGCCATGCCCTGGTTCAGGCAGGAGACACTGGAAAGAAGTGAAGCCCGGGGCGGCCTGGACAGCAGTGAATATACCGATGCACTGAAAAAGCTGCTGACGACACGCCAGATCATCGATGACGTGATCAGGCAGAACCAACTGGATGCGATCTGCGGAACGACCAACGGGTTGGCCTGCTGCATAGATCTCATTTGCGGCGATTACCGGACGGGCTCAGGTTTCTCCGGACCGGCGGCCATGGCGGGCTACCCTCATATCACCGTACCGATGGGGACAGTGATGGACCTGCCTGCAGGCATTTCCTTCGTCGGCAGCGCCTATACGGAACCCCAGCTGCTGACCATCGCATATGCTTATGAACAGGCCTCCAAAAAGAGAGTGGTCCCGGCATTCATTGACGCCCCGATGCCGGAACTTATGGCGTAAGCGCGCCCCAGGGGCCTGATCTTTCGGCGCAGGGCGAGAGCGCCTGCCCGGTTATTTCAGCCTGTTGCCGAAAAAGGCAAGACTATGCGCCCAGGCTTCTTTCGCACCCAGCGGATCATAACTGGCCCGGTCGTCACAGTTGAAGCCGTGGTCGGCATCGGATATCACCACATTGCTATAGGACTTACCGGCTGCTTTCACTGCCCCGATGACTTTGTCGATCGTCTCCTGGGGGATGTGCTGGTCTTTCCCGCCCCAGAAGAAAAGGTGGTTGGCGTGCAAGGCAGGCGCCAGGTCCACGAGTTGATCCAGGCGGCCGCCATAATAAGAGACTGCTGCGGCCAGCGGCAACACCGCATTGGCCAGGAAAGAGACCCTGCCGCCCAGGCAAAAGCCGATGCTTCCGATCTTATCCTTTTGTACCATGGATTGCTGCTGCAGCCAATCATAAGAGGCTTTGAGATCGGCCGATTGACCCTCCTGGGTAATAGCCTGGAAATGGGGCGCGATGGAAGAAAAATCGGTATAGGCTGCCTCAATCCGGCGGACGGTACGATGAAACAGGTCGGGCGCTACCGCGATATAACCTTCCTTGCACAGGCGTTCCGCAATACTGCGGATGTGACCGGTGACGCCAAAAGCTTCCTGCAGAACAATGATCGCGGGGAAAGGGCCCTTACCCTCCGGGCCGGCGACATACAGGTCCATATCGGTACCGTCACCGACAGGGATCATGTTGAACTCGTGATTATTCATGTGACGTGAAAAATTTGCGCTAAAGGTACTGTTTTACCGGAAAGGTGAAAGCACTACGCCTTTTAGTAGCGGCCAACCGTTACGATCAGGGCAAGGGACTGCGGGTTGCAGCGATAATATGGCCGTTGTCGTTGTCCTGAAGGAAAGCGATGATCTCTTCGTCGGAGGCGCTGATACCGGCAGGCAGCGGGAGATATCCGGCGCCGCTGCCGTCAGCATCCACTTTCACTGTCTGCAACTGACGCACGATCTGAACGTGGGACAGCGTGCGGCCGCTGTTCTCGCCGGCCTTTACCTGCGAAGTCGCGGACCGTTGCACGATAGCTACCAGCAGAGAGGTGTTACGGCCGGCATTCCTGGCCTGGCAGCGCCACGCTACCTTACCCTTGTCCAACCTGACACCGCCCAGCGTCAACTGTGCGGGCGATACCTCCTGCAGCCCGTTGCTGATGGCTTTGCGAATGGTGGACTCCTGTGACCCGACAAATTCTTTGCTGCCGTTGACAACCACCTGTGGCGTATAGACGGACTGAAGTCTGAGCCATGCCGCGTATTGATTTTGCCGCTGCGAATAAGCGGCATCACTGAAAATGTCTTTCCAGCCCATCCTGTTCCAGTAATCGACGTGAAAAGCCAGGATATACACCGGCTGACCTTTGCTCTCCTGTTGTATACGCGCCATCAGCTGGTCCGCCGGGGGGCAGCTGGAGCAACCTTCGGAAGTGAACAGTTCCACTACAGCAAAACCTTTGGGTGGCTGCGAGCCTCCGGCGCCGAAACAGGCGGAAAGATCGACAGCTAACAGCAGGCTGCCGGCCAGGATCAATAATATGACGGCTTTCATGTTTGTGATTATATGACCCAAGGTAGAAAAAGTCTCTGGAAACTAATGCAACTGATCCTGACAGAATTATAACGATTCGATCACTACCACCAGACTGGCCAGATCCTGGTTAATGGACTGGATGGTAGACTGCAGCTGATCGAGCATGGCAGCATGGGTATGCAGCTCATCGGCATGATAGAGTCCGCCTCTGCCGCAGTGCAGGAGGAGACGTCGATCAGCCACACGAAGAGAAAGAACCATAGGCATTTTTGCGCCATCAAACCCAACAAATCTGGCGAAATCTTCGCTACAATGCGGTGATCAACTGATCCACCGCCTTTCTGCTCATGGCAGCGATATTATCATTATACTGTTCAAGATATTCCCCTATCGCCTTTTTAGGGGACTGGAACATCTTTACTCTCAGCCGTTTGTTGGCATCGGGGACGATGATCGTACCGTCTTTGGCATCGCTGCCGCCGTCTATTATCTTGTAGGAAAGGACCAGGTCGTCAGAGCCCGGCAGGATATCCAGATAGGTCCAGGAATAGGCATAAAGAATGAACCAGATCATGTGTTCATTGTCCTCGAGCGTCAACACATGGGGTACATTATTGATCGTCAGTTCGACCCTGCGGCCGTTGAGTTTCTGCTTTAGCCGTTTGGATCCGGCGTATGCTGTAAATGCAGTGATGAAATTATTGACGGGAATCCGGGCGTTGAGCGTGCAGATATATTTATAGTCCTGGTGCCAGTAGAAAAGCAGAGGGAGCAGCTTACCGGATTTTTTTACTGATGAGGATACCCGGTTGTCCAGGGAAGGAATGGTATCCATCACCCCGAGATAGTCAAGTTTCGACTTGACGGGGGTAAGGGAGACATCCTGGTAATCATGGGCGACCCATTTATCCAGCTTCGCGGGAGTGAAACAGCCGGAAAGGCACAGCAGGCATATACAGGGGATGAACGCAGCAACGAAAGAATGACGATTAAAAACTAACAGGCGTGATAAGGTAGTGAATTTCATTTGTTAGCGGTGAAGTTTCCGCCAAGATAAAGAAAGTTCGGACGTCGCCAAAAACATAAAATAAATTATATTTGAACTAACCAAAAACTTTAATATGATTATCCTTTACCTTCTTGCAGGTCTTATCGTCCTGTTCCTGGTGGTGGCTGCATTTGTGGGAACGGGATGGACGTTTGAAAAATCGATCCTTATCCAGGCCCCCCGTGCCAGAGTATGGGATCATATCAACAGACTCAGCGCCATCAACCAGTGGAACCCCTGGCTGGACAGAGACCCGAATCTTCACCAGGAATTGACCGGCATGGATGGCACGCCGGGAGCCACTTATAGCTGGGATAGCAAAGTGGCCAATGTCGGCGCCGGCCGGCAGACCATCCTGGTCGTCACCGCGCCTACCGAAATGACGACGAGGATCCAGTTTATTCGTCCTTTCAAAGCATTGGCAGAGGCCTATATCCGGCTGGAGGAAGAGCGTGGCGCCACCCGGGCCGCCTGGGGAATCGAGAGTTCAACCCCCTACCCTATGAATATCATCAAGCTATTTGGGGTCATCAAAAAAAACATGGACCGGGATTTCGGTAAGGGGCTGCACAAGCTGAAGGAAATTTGTGAAAAATAGGTGATGGCGGCCTATTTTTGCGGCTCCAACCAAGGTTATGAAAAAAAGTCAATTCCTTTTCCTTTGCACCCTGTTAGTGACGGCCGTCGTACTGATCTCCTGGGGCGTCACCGGCCATCGTACCATCGGCAGGATCGCCGCCAACCATCTGAATCCGGAGGCCACTGCCGCTGTCCGGGAGCTGCTGGGCAATGAAACATTGGCAGACGCCTCTACCTGGGCAGATGAAGTACGAAATCAGCCTGAGTACAAGCATACCGGGCCCTGGCATTATATTAACCTGCCTTTAGGTTTGAGTGAGCCGGACTTCCAGAAAACAGTGAAGGGGATGACGCAGGAAAATGTGTACAGCGCCTTATTGCAGCAGGAACAGATCCTGGGCAGCACGGCTTCCTCGAAAGGACAGAAAATAGAAGCATTGAAATTCATCGTTCACTTCATCGGTGATCTTCATCAGCCGATGCATGTCAGCCGGGAAGAAGATAAGGGCGGCAATACGATACACGTCAATTATGCAGGGGTAGGCACGAACCTGCATGCCCTGTGGGATAGCAAGCTATTGGATCACCTGGGATTGGACGATCAACAGCTGGCTTCAACATGCGATCACGCCAGCGCCGCCCAGGTCGCGGCCTGGCAGAGCGACCCGCTGATCAAATGGATATGGGAAAGTTATGAGATCAGCTCGAAATTATATGCGGAGATCGATGCCATGAATGGCCGCAGCATCGATGACAGCTATTACCAGGCCCATATTCAAATTGTTGAGCAAAGGATCGAAATGGCGGGTGTGCGACTGGCCGGCGTGCTCAACAGGATCTTTGCCAACGGACTGGTGGCGAGCAGTCCGGCGACTTCGGCGTCCGCCACTTCACCATTCGGGAATGCCACTGCATCAGGCAACGGATCCACGCCAGGCAGCGGCGATGCGCAGGCGACCACCGGCAGCGGTATCGCGAAGACGATCGACATTCACGATGTCGCCAATCATTACAACGAAATTGTACAGGTCTGCGCCAAAGTCTATGGCTACAAAACATTGGACAATCTGACCCTGGTTAACCTGGGCGCAGCCTATCCCGATCAGCTGCTGACCATTGTCCTTCGGGGCGATGCCAAAGACGCATACAATGGGTTGGATGGGCAGACGGTGTGTGTCACGGGCAAAGTGGTGGATTATAAAAACCGGCCCGAGATTGTCGTTACCGATCCGAAGACGATCGGTGTGGCGAAGCAGTAAGGGCTGATTCCACCGGCGGCCTCACCTTGGTCCCCAACAAAATAGGAAAAAAGGCAAATAGGAACAGCGTGTGCTGCATTTCAAGGGCAGATTCCGTCAGGAAAAGCAACAGGACCATGGCTATGATAAAGCCGGCCGTCGGGGTGGCCGCCGAGCGGGCGGCGCCGATCAGCCAAACGACGCATATCATGAAAATACCCGCGCCCAAAAATCCGGATCGCACGAGCACTTCGATGTATTCATTGTGAAAATTATAACCCAGGTAGCCCTGGCTCATACCGGCGTCCAGGTATTTCTGATCGAGCAGTTCCTGGCTGTCGCCGGCACTGACGCCGAAAACCCAGGCCCTTTGTTCCTGAAGGATCTCAAAGGCGTATTGCCACATGAGCAACCGCAGGGATAATCCGTCAAAACGGGAATGGGCAGCTTCGGGCAGGCGCCGGCGGCCCATTGGACCGTCTTCGGGTGGTGACATCCGTTGAACCAACAGGGCAGGATGCAAATCTCTGCACCGGCGGCTGAAGGGGTTGTCTGTAAAAGCCAGCAGGCCTACCCCCATGATGATCAGCAGACCGATACCTGCGACCTTTCTGACTTTCATCTTCCGCCGCCATTGACCGGCAAGCCAGCCGATGAATATAGCGATCAGGAATAGTACCAGCAGCCGGGAGGAAAGTAAAATCATCATACCGGTGAAAAAAAGGATCAGCGCAATACGCAACCAGCGGGCGACAACCGGGGCATCAGGATAATAAAGCAGGAATAAGATAGCGATGATGACGTATGCCGAAAAAAAGACGGCATTGACAGAAACGGCGCTGCTCAATGAATGGTAGAAGAAGATGCCGGCATCGTGTTGCCGGTGGAATTCAATGCACGCCATGGCCAGGCAATACCCAGAGACACCGGCCAGCAGCCAGCAATAGGCCCATCGCAGCCGCCGGTAGCCGGCCTGGTCGGCAAAAGGCCCTGCGCAAAGGATAAAGGGTATGGCGACCAGGGTAGCTTTGCTCTCCACATGCTTCCAGCCGGTAAAGAAATGATGGGTGTAAAAGAGCCCGATGAACTCCAGCAGAAAGATGGAAAAATAGACCAGGAAATATTTATTGCTGAAGGCAGTTTTTATGGCTGTGCGGGGACCGCTGTCCAGCAGACGGCAGACGACCAGCAGGATGATCAGGTAACTGTTACAATTGAACCATGAAAAGAGCGTAGTGGCTATAACGGCTAAGGTCAGGTAATAGTACTGTTTTTTCATTCTCTTTCTATCTCTGATATCAAACGCAGCGAGGGCTTCAGCAGTTGCCTCCCCGGTCGGACGAAGCGCCGGGGATTATTGGACTCACCGCCCATGGATTATTGGCACCAATCTTGCTTCACAGGCCATAATATTTGATCCGTACCCTTGATTAATCATTAAATCCTATTGAATGACGATATCAGCTTCGTGCAGACCTTGCAGCAGGTCTACAATCAATACCGTCTTCCGATCTGGGTGACGGCATTCGCCACGGCGGATTGGAATGCAAGAGCTGTTCCGGGGCCCGCGTTCCCCGCGGTCCTGCATGCGTCATCCCGGGAAGGAAAGTTGACAAAGAAGACAGCCCGAAAAAGGACAGAAATTTTTTTCGTCGCATGGCCCTTTCTTTTAAATTAAATTTATCGAAATTATTCTAATTCTATGCAAAAAGCAGTCCTTCCCTTAGCTTTGCGCCATGGCTAAAAAGTATCTACTGACAGGTTTGTTTCCGATCTTTTCTTTTTATTTATTGTTGGCGCAGGACAGCTACGAGTTACAGTCGGGTTGGAAATGCCAGGCCATCGGCAAGGTAAAGGCTGACGGCGCCCGTATCTCGCAGCCGAAGTTTGCAACCGCTGGCTGGCTGGAAGCGACAGTTCCGGGGACGGTCCTGACCACGCTGATCAATAATCACCTGCAGCCTGACCCTTTCTATGGGTTGAACAATCAAAAGATCCCTGATATCTACACCACGGGCCGCGATTACTATACCTATTGGTTCGTCCGCGATTTTAAAGAACCTTCTCCCGGTTCGGCAGGCGCCCGCCGGGGCGAGAAGGTATGGCTGCATTTTCGCGGGGTGAATTACGGTTGTGATATCTGGCTGAACGGCCACAAGCTGAATGCTAAAACGCATTACGGCATGTTCCTGCGGCAAACCTATAACATCACTCCTTTCCTGGCAGCGGAAGGGATGAACCGTCTGGCGGTGCTGGTGTACCCTCCCGATCCTGTAGGCAACCCGAATGGCGGCCAGGGCGGTGACGGAGAGATCGCCCGCAATGTGTCTCATCAATACGTGGCCGGCTGGGATTGGATCCAACCGATAGCCGACCGCAATACCGGCATCTGGGATAAGGTGACGATCGAACGGACGGGGGCCGTCAGGATCGTCGATCCGCATATCGTCACGGAAGTTCCCGGCATCCGTTATTCGGATGATTCTGCTCAGGCGCCGGCGCTGGTAAAGGTCAGTGCAATGTTGGAGAATGCCGGACCGGCAGCCGTCAAAGGGATATTGAAATACGAACTCGAAGGGCGGACGATTTCCACCCCCGTATCTCTGGCTCCCGGTGAAAAAAAAGTAGTGCAGCTGCAGGACGCGCAGCTCATGCATCCAAAATTGTGGTGGCCCAACGGCTATGGTGAGCAGACCCTCTATCATACAAAATTGACCTTCGCCGAAGAAGATACAGATATCACCACTGAATCTTCCCGCCGGCTATACAGGGATTCCGACGCGCAGCCCCTCGACTTCGGCGTCCGCCAGCTGACGACCAGCTGGAACACGGTGACGCAAAGCCTGCAATTGGAAGTCAACGGGCAGAAAATATTCATCAAAGGCGGTAACTGGATCGTCTCAGACGAGCTGCTGCGGTTTACGCCTCAGCGGTACGATGCCGAGATCAGGTTCCACCGGGACATGAACCTCAACCTGATCCGCGTCTGGGGCGGTGCGCTGACGGAACGGCCGGAATTTTACGCTGCCTGCGATCGCTATGGGCTGCTGGTCTTCCAGGACTTCTGGAATTCCGGTGACTGCAACGGGCGATGGGAGGACCCGATGAAAAAAGAAGATCAATGGACACGACGCAAGTATCCGGACGACCACGATCTTTTCATCGCTTCCGCGGCCGACCAGATCAAAATGATCCGCAACCACCCTTCCCTGGCCTTCTGGTGCGGGGGCAATGAGATCACGCCACCGGAAGATATTTTTCATGCGCTGAAGGATTCACTGATGCCCGCGCTGGACGGCACCCGTCATTTCATCGACTATTCGAACTCGGACAGCATGTCGTATAATACGTTGGGCGGTAATGGCGACGGACCTTACGGCATCCAGCACATCAGCACCTTCTGGGGCAAAAGGACCTTTCCCTTTAATTCGGAAGTAGGTTCTGTCGGCATGGGAGATGAGGAATCGCTGGAACGCTTCCTGCCCAAAGAAGAGCTGGTGCCCCCCTCCTACCCCGGCAAGGAAGACCCGGTATGGAATTATCATAAATATATCGGCTATGATTCATCCGTCTACGCCTACGGACCGGTAAAAGACCTGCGTGATTTCGCCGAGAAGGCCCAGCTGGTGAATTACGATCAATACCGCGGATTGGCGGAAGGATTCAGCGGGCATATGTGGGACTGGTATACGGGGACTATCATCTGGAAGACGCAGAATCCCTGGACAGCGCTGCGCGGGCAGATGTATGACTATTATCTCGACGTGAATGCCTGCCTGTATGGCCTGCATAACGGCAGTGAACCCCTGCACATCATGTACGACCCGGTGACGGGAATGACGATGATCGTCAATAATACTTTCCGGACGCAGCGGGATCTGATGATGCAGGTGCGCGTGTACGATATGGATGGCAAGGACCGGTTGCTGACACAGCAATTCTACGAAGTAGGTCCGACGATCGCCAAAAACTATATTCCGATGGGCCGGCACCTGGATGCCCTGCGTGCTAAAGAAGGGATTTTTCTGTCACTGCGGCTGCTGAATACACGGCAGCAGGTCGTCAGCGATAACTTCTATTGGCTGCCGGATTCTGCGGGGATGTATTCCGGCCTGCAGCGAATGAGCAAGGCGGCGTTGAGCGTGGAAGCGCGAAGCGCCGGTGCGCAGGAAATGCAGGGGGCAAGCGCCGGCGAACGGCGGATCATCGTCACCCTTCGCGACCCGGCAGACGGACCCGTGGCTTTTTTCAACCGGGTATCGCTGGTCGACCCGGGCACAAAACAACGGATCTTACCAGTCTTCTATAGCAATAATTACATTTCCGTGCTGCCCGGGGAAAGCCAGACTATTACCCTGGATTATACGCCGGTTGCCGGTTCAGCTCCGCCGCTGGTGTCGGTCAGGGGATGGAATGTAGAGGATAAGGAGTACCCTACGGCTGCTCGATAACCGACAGAAAATTGCCGGCAGGGTCCTTGAACCACGCGATCAGCGGACCACCGCCACGAAAGATACCTGATGCATCGGTCTGCAGCGGGCCATCGGCATAAATTTCAAAGCGGACGCCGCGGCTCTTTAATTCCTCTACCGCCGGTCCGATATGAGGGACCGGGAAATTGAGGATAGTGAAGGTAGCCGGCACATGGTTCGGTTTGGGATAGATAATGATCTTGCTTCCGCCGGCGATCTGCAGGGTAAGAATGCCATGGGACTCAGAGACGGGAAGCCCCAGAACCTCGCCGTAAAATTCCTTTGCCTTTGGTATGTCGTTGACGGAAAATCCGCTGAAAGCCCTAGTATTTTTAAACATAGTATGAAGATTTAATAAGTAAATATAGGTCTTCCGACCCGGCCCGCCGCCAGGCAAATACGACATTAAAGGGGGCGAATGCGAAAAACAAACAACCCGTTAACTTTCTTTAACAAATTCAGAGGGTACCTTTGTACGCTGATTTTCGTATAACATACAAAAAACTACAGATGAAAAGATCGATATCCTGGTGTACAATGCTTTGTACAGCAGTGACACTGGCGGCAGGCTGCAGTTCGTCCCGGAGTAGTGAAAGCGCCCAGGCCGCTCCCGCAGACAAAGGCTCTGCGCTGTGGTTGAACCAGCCGCTGACCATTGACGGATCGGATAAGGATTGGCCGGCGACGCTGCGGTATTCCGTGAAGGAGGAAAACGTCCGCTACGATATCGCCAACGACGGACAGAATCTGTATGTCTTAGTGGCTACGAAAAATCAGCAGGAGCAGCAGAAGATGATCCAGGGTGGTATGTCGGTATGGGTGAATATCAAAGCTGACAAGAACAACGGAGATGCTGTCGGTATCGGGTATCCGCTGGATGCGCATAGCGACCCGGACCAGAATCTGATGGCCCAGGCACAACCACAACGTTACCAGAACAACAAACCAGTAACGCTGGAAGATAAAAAGCTTTATGCGCTATATGGGTTCAATAAGGATTCCACCGTCCAGGATTATACCTACGGAGACAGCAATTCAGTGGGAGTCGTCATGCGGATGGATTACAACAATTCGGGTGAGCTCATCTATGAGGCTTCTATTCCCTTAAAAGCGTTATACCCTCAATACAATGCTTCTTCCTCCTATTCATCCAGGAGCCTTGCGGTGGGGATCTTTATCCAGGGCCTGCCGCCATCCACACGTGTACCCCGCCAGGGGGGAGGCGGGTCAGGGGTCGGCGTCGGAATGGGCATGGGCATGGGTATGGGAGGTTTCGGCAGCGGCATGGGTTTGGGACTTGGCTTCGGCGGTCCCGGCGGCGGAAGAAGGAACAGTAATCAATTATTATACGACGATGCACAGATCTGGAAGGTAGTGCAACTGGCGGGGCGCTGATGCTTGACACATTTTTGGCAGTGCGTTTGCATAACTGAGAACGTGGTACCCATATCATCAACTCAAAAAGCACTACGCATGAAAAAAATGATCAAACTGTCCGGCATTATTGCTGTAAGTATCTTATTTATAACGGGTTGCGTACCCAAACGCTATCTCCGCGCTTCACAGGCGACCGTACAGCAGTTAAGGGATGACAGTGCCCGGCTAGCCGGCCAGGTGGCCAACCTGGAGTCGAATGTCGGGCAATTAAAGCAACAGATTGGGGATTTGAACAAGAAGGTGGAGGACCTGAACAACCAGGCCGGTCTGCTGTCCAGCGACGCCGCTCAAAAACAATCTCAGCTGAACATGAGCAAGGAGCAGATCGTTGCACAACAAAAAAGACTGGCGGAACTGCAGGCCCTGATGGACCGTCAGAAAAAGGCCATCGAACAGATCCGTCAGAAAATGACCGATGCGCTGGTCGGGTTCAATTCGAATGAACTGTCCGTAGCGATCAAGAACGGTAAGGTATATGTCAGTCTTCAGGAAAACCTGCTGTTCCCCTCGGGCAGCGCAGTGGTCAATCCCAAGGGTAAGGAGGCACTGGGCAAACTGGCGCAGGTGCTGAACAATAACCCGGAAATTACGGTGGATATCGAAGGGCACACGGACTCGATACCTATCCATGGACGTTACCAGGACAACTGGGCCCTGAGCACGGCAAGAGCTACCGCCATCGTCCGCATCCTGACAACGGATTATATGGTGGAACCCACAAGGGTCATTGCTTCCGGCCACAGCTCGTACGATCCGGTACAGACCAACAGTACGGCCGATGGAAGGGCGCTGAACAGAAGGACGGAGATCATTTTGACACCGAAGCTCGACGAATTGTACCAGCTGCTGGAATCGGGTCCTGATGGATCAGGTGGAACGGGACAGTAGGATGCTTATCATAAGAGAAAGAGGCTGGTTTCCGGCCTCTTTTTTTATATCCCGATGACGAATGCGGAAGACCTTAATGCCGAATACGGAAGGAAGAGATGGCCTGCTCGAAAGCCCCCCTGCTCTGCAACAAATGCCCCTTCAGCGCGGAACAGGTGATTATATAAGCGACGCCTTTATCGGGAATGATATAGCAGATATTCTCCAGGTCCATTCTCTCGGGACTCAGCGAATAGTGCAGCCAGCGGGCATGACAATCACCGATCGTCCGTTCACCCTGTCCCACCAGCGCAAATTGATGAATATATTTGGCCATGTTGTTAATCGTCAGCTGCTCATACTGATCCAAAGTAAGCCCATGCATGGATTCGCTGACTACATTGACATTTGTACGGAAGCTGATGCTGGGAGAAGGAGTGGACAACAAAACGGCCCTGATAGTGCCCATGAGCGTATCGGTGCGCCGCCAGCCCGAAGGCGTCCGGATATCGAAATGGCCTGCCCCTTCGTTGATGCCCGGCGTGCTGTCGGCCTTTCTCAACAGCTCCGAATCGGACCGGCGCTGGATGGCAGCCACCGAATCCATGTGCCGGATCTGCGAAGTATCTACTGAAAATTGCACGTCAGCAGCCTGGCCTCGCTCTCCATGGCCGGACTTGCCTTTGCATGCGGATAATAATAAGACGCCTGTCACCGATAATAGAATTCCCGTCAGACATACTGTTTTAAATCGCTTCATATCCCGATAATTGATGGTCAAAATTACCCTATTTTTGCAACCACAACTAACCTCATGTCATTCTTCCAGAACAAAGTAGTGGTGATCACCGGCGGCAGCGACGGGATCGGTAAAGCATTGATCGAAGCGTTGATCCCACTCGGTGCAAAGGTGGCTACCTGCGGGCGTAGCCACGACAAGATCTATAAACTGCAGATGGAGAACTCCCGGGTGCTGTTGCATGCGGTAGCCTGTGATGTCAGCAAGGAGGCAGAATGCAAACTGTTCATCGAATCGACCATCGAGACATTCGGCAGGATCGATATCCTCATCAACAATGCAGGGATATCCATGCGGGCGTTGTTTATGGACTGCGATACGGATGTCACGCGTAAAGTAATGGATATCAATTTCTTGGGAGCGGTATATTGCACGAAATATGCTCTGCCGTCTATCCTGGAAAATAAAGGCACGATCGTGGGCATCTCCTCCACGGCAGGCTATCGGGGATTGCCGGGCAGAACGGCGTACTCCGCCAGCAAGTTTGCCTTGCAAGGCTGGCTGGAGGCCCTGCGCACGGAAATGCTGCACAGCGGGGTCAACGTGATGTGGGTATGCCCGGGGTTCACGGCCTCGAATATCCGCCTGGCGGCCCTCGACAACCACGGACAAGCGCGGGGAGAGACGGTCCTCAACGAAGGCAGTCTCATGACCTCCGAAGAGTGCGCGCGTCACATCGTCCGCGCCATCGCCAAGCGACGGCGAACCTTGGTCCTGACGCTGCTCGGCAAGATCACGGTATTCCTCAATAAAATGGCGCCTGCCCTTGCAGACCGGTTGACCTACCGGCATTATTACAATAAGAAAGGGGAGTTCGTCAAATAATTATACATGGCCTTAATCACCCTAACGTCGGATATCGGTCACCGGGATTATCTGGTAGGGGCTGTCAAAGGCCAGTTGGCACAGATCAATCCGGATTTTCGCATCCTGGACATCTCTCATGAGCTCTCTCCCTTTAATTACCCGCAGGCGGCCTATGTCTGCCGGAATGCGATCCGTCATTTTCCGCCTCACACCTACCACCTGATCCTGGTGAACCTGTTCGAGAAAAAGCCCGAACAACTGCTACTGGCTTTTCATAATGACCAATATTACCTGTGCGCAGACAACGGCCTGCTGACTATGATCATCGAAGGGCGCCCCGAGATGGTGATTGGGTTGCCGCTTGAAAAGACCGCCGTCAAGAACACCTTGTACTGCGTGAAAGTGATGGCCGGCGCCATCCAGGAACTGGTCGATGGCGGCAGCCTGATGAATATCGGCATCCCTGATGTCCCTTTTTCGGAGAAAAATCATTTGCGGCCGATCTTTGGCGATAACTGGATCGAAGGACAGATCATTTTCATCGATCATTTTGAGAATGTGATCGTCAATATCACCCGCGAAGAGTTCGAAGAACGTCGAAAAGGACGGAGCTTTCGCATCGTCTTCAAACGGGATGAGGTCATCGACCGGATCAGCGAGACCTATGCGGACGTCAGCGACGGAGAAAAACTGGCGCTGTTCAATTCAGCCGGCTATCTTGAGATTGCTATTCAAAAAGGCAATGCCGCAGGCCTCTTCGGGCTGCAGGATTTTACCGAACAATCCCAAAACCAGTATCTGCAAAGCCGGCTCTTCTACCAGACTGTGCGCGTGTATTTCGAGTGATGGGCGCCTGAAACACAGTTAATTAGCCGTTAATTATCCTCCATCGGCCGACAGGCGCAATAAATTCGTGGAAATTCGCGGTAATTGACGTTAATTCGCGTCACTTTCAAAAAAGCTATCTTTCTATGAAGTTCAACCGAGTGAACAATATCGTGGGCTGGATCGTGGGACTTTTTGCCTGCACCGTTTTCGTCATGACCATGGAACCCACCGGCAGCTTCTGGGATTGCGGTGAGTTCGTCTCCAGCTGCTATAAATTGCAGATCCCCCACCCTCCCGGCGCACCGCTGTTCGTTATGCTGGGCCGGCTGTTCATCATCCTGTTCGGTGATAGCCCCCATACGGCCGCCCGCGGCGTCAATTTTATGAGCGCCATCGGCAGCGGCCTGTCCATCCTTTTCCTGTTCTGGAGCATCACCCATTTCGCCCGCAAGATAGTCCAGAAAGGCAATACCCTGGCTGACCCTGATCAGCGCCAAACCTTTATCATCATGAGTGCCGGCGTCGTCGGCGCCCTGGCCTATTGCTTCACCGATTCCTTCTGGTATAGTGCCGTGGAAGGGGAAGTCTACGCCTCCTCGGCCTTCTTTACCGCCCTCGTCTTCTGGGCCATCCTCAAATGGGAGGAACAGGCCGACAAGCCCGGGGCCGATAAATGGATCATCTTCATCTTCTACATGATGGGCCTTTCCATTGGCGTCCACCTGCTGAATTTACTGACCATCCCTGCCATCGTGATGGTCTATTATTTCAAACGCTACAAACCTACGACATGGGGCACCATCATCGCCTTCGTCATCGGCTGCGCCATCACCGGCATCGTACAGAAATTTGTCATTCAGTATACCATCAAGGGCGCTACCGCCTTCGACATCTTCTTCGTCAATTCGATGAACATGCCCTTTTTCGTCGGTTTCGGCTTTTTCTTCGTGCTGCTGACCGCCGTACTGGTGGCCATCCTCCGCTGGGCTGTCCGCAAAAAATATTATTACCTGAAAATGGCGGTCTGGTGCGCCGGCTTCATGCTCCTGGGCTATTCCACCTATTTCACCACCATGATCCGGTCCAATGCCGATCCCGGCGTGGACATGTACAACGTCGATAACCCGGTCAGCCTCGCAGGCTACCTGAGCCGCGATCAGTATGGTGACTGGCCTATCCTCTATGGTCCTGATTTCGAAGACCAGGCGCCCCGGGTGGATGCAGGCCCGCTGTACGTCAAGGGTAAGGAAAAATATGAGGTCGCCGGCAGGATCTATGCGCAGGAATGGAGCAACACCCCCTCTTCGCATCTCTTCCCGCGTATGTGGGACGGAGGCAATGACCGGGGACAGGTGGACTGCTACCGGGCTTACTCCGGAATGAGCGACCAGGATGTGCCCAATATGGTCGATAATATAAAGTATTTTGTCAGCTATCAGAACTGGGAGATGTTCCTGCGCTATTTCGGCTGGAATTTTTCCGGCAAGCAGAACGACCTGCAGGGTTTCGGCAACAGCCGCGACGGTAACGCCATTACCGGAATCCCCTTCATCGACAATCTCTTCCTCGGCGACCAAAGCCGCCTGCCGGATACCATCCACAAAGACAACAAGTCCTACAACCGGATGTTCCTCTTGCCGGTCATCCTGGGCCTCATAGGTCTGTTCCTGCAGTCCAACCGCGACCGCAGACGTTTCCTGGTGACCCTGCTGCTGTTCTTCTTCACCGGTTTTGCCATCGTCGTCTATCTCAACCAGGCAGGCTACCAGCCCCGCGAGCGGGACTATGCCTATGCCGGCGCCTGTTATGCCTTTGCCATCTGGATAGGTTTGGGGGTCATCAAGGTGGCGGAGTTGCTGGCCCAGTATGCGTTCAAGGGCAACGCCGGCCTGGCGAATTATGCCGCTGCAGGACTATGCTTCCTGGCCGTGCCGGTGCTGATGGGTGACCAGGAATGGGACGATCATGACCGAAGCAAAAAGACGCTGGCCCGGGACATCGGCAAGGACTACCTGGAAAGCTGTCCTCCCAACGCCCTACTCTTCTCCTTTGGGGATAACGATACCTATCCGCTGTGGTATGCGCAGGAAGTAGAAGGCATCCGGCCCGATGTCCGCGTGATGAACTACAGCCTGCTGGGCACAGATTGGTATATCAACCAGTTACGCTATAAAGTAAACCAAAGCGCGCCGTTCGACGCGCTGTTCACGCCCGAGCAGATCCAGGGCAATACGCGGGATGCCGTGCCGATCAGCCCTATTCCGGGCTTCGATCAGAATAAATACTACGACGCCTACGATATGTTCAAGAACGTAGTGGGAAGCGACGATTCGAAATACACCCAGCAGGGCGAAGACGGGACCCTTTACAATTTCCTGCCGGTACATCATTTGTCGGTGCCGGTGGACCTGCATCTTGTCCGCAGTAACGGCACGGTCAATGCCGACGACAGCGTCGAGAGTGAGCTGCATATCGACATTGCGCCGAAGAAAAACTACTTGTTCAAGAACGAACTGGCCGTACTGGCCATCATAGCCGCGAACAAATGGCAGCGCCCGATCTGCTTCAACTCTACTTATGAGGTCGAAGACCTGGGCCTGGCGAAGTATATCCGCCAGGATGGCCTGGCCGGAACGCTGGTGCCGGTAGAGGCCCCGGCTAATAGTTATGGTTCCTATAACAATGACGTGGCCTATCGGAATATGATGACGAAGTTCGCCTATGGGAATGCTATTACACCCGGCGTTTACTACGACGAGGAAAACCGCCGTCATCTGAATACCTTGCGGGCGGCGCACGCACAGCTGGCCCTCAGTCTCATCGATGCAGGAAAAAAAGATTCCGCTCGCAATCTACTGGATCATTTCGATCAGAACGTCCTGGAGTCGAATTTCCCCTATGGAATGACGTCCAACAGGGGCAATCAGCACAACAGGATCTCCATGAGCTTTCTGCTGGCGTGCTATGAATCCGGTGATATGACGCTGGCAGCGAAGGTGGCCGCATCCCTGAAAAAAGACCTGTCGCAGCAGCTGCGCTATTATAATTCGTTGGGGGATAGTCAGCCGAATGAACAACTGGCCGTCAACGCACAAATGGCGGCGCAGCAAAAAGGCGGTAATCTGAACGACCGGCAGATCGCGTATACACAGGATATTCTTTCTTCTTATCAGATGCTGCGGCAATTAGATGAATGGTATAAACAATTCGCCGCCCTACCCGCAAAAGCCGAGCTACCACCTAGATAAGACGCCACGGCGAAAGAACAAATCGCCGGATGGATTGTTACCATTGATAGCGGAAAATATTGTCAGCCAAACAGTTCCCGAACGGGGACTGTTTTTATTTACTGAGGGCTTGTACAACCAAATAAATTAGTAACTTGAATAAGAGTTATTCGATAAATATCAATAAATCAATGTATGATAGGTTTTCATTTTAAGAACTTTGATCCCAACGACGAGGGTAAGCCCAAGTTCGATCAGTTGCTGGACATTTTCATGCAGCTGCTGAGCTATACGAACGGGGATGTGGGGGAAGCCTTGCAATGGATGAACCAGTTGGACAAAGAGTACCAGTTGACGGACGAGGAGTATGGCATGGGGGACTTTATCGAAGATCTGAAGGATAAGGGCTATATCGACGACAACCGGGAAACCGGCGAAATCAGGATCACCCCTAAAACGGAGCAGGGCATCCGCAGGCGCTCATTGGAAGAGATCTTCGGCAAGCTGAAAAAGACAAAGCAGGGCAATCACAATACTTTCAAACCGGGAGGGGGCGACGAAAGCAACCCAGAGACAAGGCCTTTTCGGTTCGGCGACCAGTTAGAGCAGATCGACTTCACCGAATCAATCCGCAATGCGCAGATCAATCACGGCATTGAGTCGTTCAATATACAGGAAGACGACCTGAAGATCCGTGAGACGGATTTTAAATCGCAGACCTCGACGGTACTGATGATCGACATCTCCCATTCGATGATCCTGTACGGCGAAGACCGGATCACCCCGGCCAAAAAGGTTGCCATGGCGCTCAGCGAACTGATCACGACGAAGTATCCCAAGGATACGTTGGACATCGTGGTATTCGGCAATGATGCGTGGCCGGTAGAGATCAAAGACCTGCCCTATCTGCAGGTGGGCCCTTATCATACCAATACGGTGGCAGGACTGGAACTGGCGATGGATATCCTGCGGCGGCGGCGGAATGCCAATAAGCAGATCTTTATGATCACCGACGGCAAGCCTACCTGTCTGAAGGTCGGAAAGCGTTATTACAAAAACAGTTTTGGCCTTGACCGCAAGATCACGAGCCGGTGCCTGAATTTGGCAGCACAATGCAAAAAACTGAAGATACCTATTACAACATTCATGATCGCCAGCGATCCCTATCTGCAACGGTTTGTCAATGAATTCACGGAGACTAATAACGGGAAGGCCTTTTTTGCATCCCTCGACCGGCTGGGCAGTTTTATCTTTCGGGATTTCGAGAGCGGAAAGCGGAAGACAGTCTATTGAGGAACATACTGAACAACTAAATCGAACAAATGGACATTACAAAGATCAAGACACTGGGAGAACTTAAAAAAACAGGGTATCGCAACAGATCCGTCAAAGAAGAGATCAGGGAGAATCTTATCCGCAAGCTGAAAAACAAAGAAACAACATTCCCGGGAATATTGGGCTATGAGGAATCGGTCATCCCGGATACCGAGCGGGCGCTTCTATCGCGTCATAATATATTGTTCCTCGGTTTACGCGGGCAGGCCAAAACGAGGATGGCCAGGCAGATGACAGCTCTGCTGGACGAGTATGTACCGTATGTGACAGGCAGTGAGATCAACGACGATCCTTATAAACCCATTTCTAAATTTTCCCGCGACCTTGTAACCGCGAAGGGGGACGACACGCCCATCAGCTGGCTGCCCCGCAGCGAACGATATGGGGAAAAACTGGCCACGCCGGATGTCAGCGTAGCCGATCTCATCGGGGATATAGACCCCATCAAGGCCGCTAATCTGCGACTTAATTTCGCAGACGAGCAGGTGATCCACTTCGGTATCATTCCTAAGAGTAACCGGGGTATTTTCGTGATCAACGAGATCCCGGACTTGCAGGCCCGAATTCAGGTCTCTCTGTTCAATATCCTGGAAGAAGGCGATATCCAGATCCGCGGCTTCAAGTTGCGGATGCCGCTGGACATGCTGTTCATCTTCACGGCTAACCCGGAGGACTATACGAACCGGGGATCGATCGTGACGCCGTTAAAGGACAGGATCGAGAGCCAGATATTAACCCATTATCCCAGGAACCTCGAGACGGCACTGGCTATTACCGAGCAGGAAGCGGACATACACGAAGAGCAGAAAGGCAGGGTGATCGTCAGCGACATCATCAAGCGCCTGATCGAACAGGTGTCTTTCGAAGCCCGGACCAGCGAATATGTGGACAAGAAGAGCGGTGTCTCCGCCCGTCTGACCATCGCGGCTTTTGAAAATGCGGTCAGCGCGGCCGAACGCAGGGCGATCCTCAACAATGAGAAGGAGACACAGGTCTGGATGAGCGATCTGGTAGGCATAGTGCCCAGCATTACCGGGAAGATCGAGCTGGTCTACGAAGGTGAACAGGAAGGTCCATACCAGGTGGCGTTCAACCTGCTGGAAAAGTCGTTCCGGTCGCAATTCGTCAACTATTTTCCCAACCCCGACCAATTGAAAAAGCGGAAGGCGGATACCAGGGATGAGAATCCTTTCCGGCCGGTGACGCATTGGTTCGACAAAGGCAATCATATCAATCTCTTTTTCAATACCCCCGATGCGGAGAAGGTCCAGCAGTTGTACAAAGTGGACGGCCTGCATGCGCTGGTGAAAAAATACTTCAAGCATACGAATGAACGGGAGTCTGCGCTGTTGATGGAATTTGTATTGCACGGACTGGCAGCCTATTCCCTGATCAGCAAGAAAGTGGTGGATGGAAAGATCGAATTCAAGGACCTGATCGGCTCGATGGTGAACCTGGGGTCCTCAGGCAGCAGCTTCGGCAATGAAGACGATGATACCGAAGGGGATGATTTTAATTAGTCCTCGCTCCGGCGAGACGCCGAATCCGCCTAGATAATATTGACTTCTCTCTCGAGGGTTACGCCGAATTTTTTCTGCACGCTGCGGAGGATCTCTTCACTGAGGTCGTAGAGCTCTTGGCCGGTTGCGTGGCCATAGTTAACGAGGACGAGGGCCTGGCGGGTGTGGACGCCGGCGTCGCCATGGCGGTAGCCTTTCCAGCCGCATTGCTCGATCAGCCAGCCGGCGGCTAATTTGGTCATGCCGCCCGCCCCTCCGCCGGTCATGCCGCCAGCTGCAGCCTCCGGGTACCCGACGATGCCGGGGTGTTGGGCTTTCAGGGCCGCGAACTGCGCATCGGGGATCACGGGATTTTTGAAGAAGCTGCCGGCATTGCCGATCTGTGCCGGATCGGGCAGTTTTGAAGTCCGGATATGGACGACTGCCTGCGATATGGCCTGAATGCTGAGGTCCTGTACGCCCATCTTTTCCAGCTCTTCCCTGATGGCGCCGTATGCCGTGTGAAAAACGGGTATTTTGTTCAACCGGAACGTGACGCTGAGAATGATGAAACGGCCCTTGGATTTGCCTTTGAAAATGCTGTCCCGATAGCCAAAGCGGCAATCATTAAGGGTAAAGATATAGACCTTTCCCTCCCGTAGATCCCAGGCCGTCAGTTCGTGAAAGACATCTTTGATCTCCACGCCATATGCTCCGATATTTTGCATAGGAGCCGCCCCTACGCTGCCCGGGATAAGCGACAGGTTTTCTACCCCGGCCCAGTTCCTTTTTAAGCAATACTGAACGAATTCATGCCAGCTCTCTCCTGCGCCGGCGGTGACGTACACGTAATGTTCGTCTTCATCGACGAGATCGATGCCCTTGATCTCGTTGCGGATCACCGGCCCGTCAATATTTTTAGTGAGGAGGATATTACTGCCGCCGCCGAGTACGAATAATGATGATGCCCCAGACCTAAGGGTGGCCGATCCCGGCAGGCGGGACGCTGATCCGGCCGGTAGGCCGGCGGCCTGTTGCAGAAGATCGGCCAGCTGATCCTGCGTGGAGAAAACGGCAAAATAGCGGGCTATCGCGTCGATGCCGAAAGTATTATATTTTTGTAAGGAAATATTTTCTGTCCATGCCATGGTATGCAATTATACGCTTCCTTTACATAAAAATCTGCTGTTATGTACTCACGTCGGACTTTCTTGCAAAAAATGACCGGATCTGCCGCTGCCCTTTCGCTCTCACCCGCCATCCTGTCCACAGCTGTGTTGTCTGCAGCCACGTCCTCCGCCGGCTGCACTACCACTGACGGGCCCGTCCTGCGTGTGGCGATACTGGGGCTGGGCAGCTATGGCACCCGGGTCGCCGAAGCCATGCAGGCCTGTACCAAAGCCAAACTAGTAGGCGTTATCAGCGGCACCCCGTCCAAGATCCCGGTCTGGCAGGCCAAGTACAACATCCCGGCCAAAAACTGTTACAACTACGAAAATTTCGACCAGATCAAAAATAACCCGGATATCGATGCGGTGTATGTCATTACACCCAATGCTACCCACAAAGATTTTGTTATCCGGGCTGCTAAAGCAGGCAAGCAGGTCATCAGCGAAAAGCCGATGGCCATCAATGCTGCAGAGGCCCGGGAGATGATCGCCGCCTGCAAGGCGGCAGGCGTCCATCTGCTGGTGGGGTACAGGATGCACTTCGAGCCCAAGACCCTGGAGGTGATCCGGATGCGCAAAGCGGGTGAACTGGGTAAGATCCTCTTTTTCCAGGGGCTGTCAGGTTTCGTCAGCGGTGATCCTCATCAGTGGCGGCGTAATCCAAAACTCTCCGGCGGGGGAGCGATGATGGATATCGGCATTTATTCCGTCAATGGCGCCCGCTATATGGTGGGAGAAGAGCCTATCTGGGTCACGGCGCAGGAGACGAAGAATGATCCGGACAAATTCGTGCCTGGTATCGACGAGACGATCCTGTTCCAGCTGGGATTCCCCGGCGGGGCCGTGGCCTCCTGTCTGTCGACATACGATATGAACAACCTCGACAAGTTCTTCCTGAATGGTTCGAGCGGTTATGCCGAGCTCTTTCCCGCTACCGGGTATGGCCCTACCAAAGGCCGCACGAATAAAGGTGAGCTGACACAGCCCGATACCGTACACCAAACCGTCCAGATGGACGAGATGTCCGGCATCCTCCTGCAAGGTCATAAGCCCATAGTGCCGGTCGACGGGGAAGAGGCGCTGAGAGACGCACTCGTCATCGAGGCGATCTATGAGGCCGCCAGAACGGGGCAGAAGGTCCTACTCCGATCTTAGGCTTTCCACAGGATTCGCCAGGGCTGCCCTTATCGCCTGCAGACTGACCGTCACCAACGTCAGCAAAAGGGCGCCGCAGCCGGTCACCGCAAAGATCCACCAAGCGACAGATGTCCGGTAAGGATAGTTTTGAAGCCAGCCGTGCATGGCATACCATCCTACGGGGATAGAGACTACACAGGCAATCGCGACCAGTTGAATGAAGTCTTTCGACAGCATCCCCCATAGATTGGTCACAGATGCCCCCCAGCACCTTGCGGATGCCGATCTCCCTGGTGCGCTGCTCCGCTACGAAGGAAGCGAGCCCGAACAACCCGATACAGCTGATGAAGACAGCCAGCACCGTAAAGAATACCGCCAATTTACCGACCCGTTCTTCCGCCGCAAATTTCGCCGCGTATTCGTTGTCCGCGAACAGGTAGTCGAAGGGTGCTTCGGGAAGAAGCTTTTTGAAGGTCGCCTCGATCTTTGGTACTGACTCATGGGCGCTTCTGTTGGGATTCAGCCGGAAGAGCATCCAGTTGGCATTCTCGTAATCCATAAAATAAAACGTCGGCCGCACATTGTCGTAAGGAGACTCCATCAGCATATTTTTTGCTACGCCGATGATAGTGAATCGCCTGTTCCCTCCATTAGCCCATCTGACCATAGTACCGATGGGATTTTTCAACCCCATGAACTTCACCGCCGCTTCATTGATGATCATCGAGGCCGAATCGGTCCTTAACCCAAGCTGCCGCGAAAAGTCCCGACCCTGGCTGATTGTCCACCCGACCGTCTTGCCAAATTCATGGGTAACCCATATGGTGCCGAAATCGGCGTCGACATTGGGATCGTATCCCGGCCACTCGAATCCATCATTGCTGACCCAGACCTCGGTCATCGGGCTGGATGATTCGGCCATTTCTTCGATAGCCCCCGTCTTTTTCAGCTCATCCCGCAATACATCGAATTTCCCGTAATAATCGTGTGACTTCATGTCGACCATCATCAGGCGGTCCCTATTGTATCCTGTCGGCCTGTCCCTGGAGAAAAGGATCTGCCGGTAGACGACGATCGTGCCGATGATCAATGTAATAGAAATGGTGAACTGCAGCACCACCAGGGCCTTGCGAGGGATGGCCGCGAGGCGGCCCACTTTAAAGGCCCCTTTCAGGACCTTCACAGGCCGGAAGGAGGACAGGTACAATGCGGGGTAGCTACCGGCGATGATAGCGGTTATCGCGGTGAAGGCCAATCCCAGCAACCAGAATAGCGGATTTGTCCACGGCATGGTCATATTTTTACCAGCCACCTGGTTAAACCAGGGTAATATGACCTGCACTATACCCAGGGACAGGACGAATGCGAGCATGACAACCAAAAACGATTCGCTATAGAACTGGCCGATCAGTTGTGACCGCAGCGACCCGATCGATTTTCGGATACCGACTTCCTTTGCCCGCCGTTCCGAACGGGCCGTGCTCAGGTTCATGAAATTGATACACGCGAGCAGCAGGACGAATATTCCAACGGTTCCAAATAGCCGCACATATTCAATGAGTCCGCCCATCTGCCGGCCATTGTCGTCCCAATGCGAACGCAGATGCCAGTCTGCCATCGGGAACAGGAAAAGGACCGTATTCATCTTCTTGTCTTCGGGATCTACATGAGCCTGCTTGAAACCGGCAATCTTTTGATTAACAGCATTGATATCGGCATGATCGGCCAGTTGTACGAATAGCTGGAAGCTATTGTTGTCCCATTTATTGACCGACTTGCTGACCCAGGACGTCGAATTCACATAGAGATCCCAGGGAGCGATGAATGTAACGGTCCTGAAATCGCTGTTGTAAGGGAGGTCTTCGTATATGCCAGTCACCCTGACATCGAGCTGGTTGTCCAGCCGTATATTCTTCCCGAGCGGATCGGCATGACCGAACAGGGCCTTTGCCGTCGAGGCAGAGAGCATAATGGAATGAGGATCGTTCAGCGCGCTGAAGCCGCCTTCCTGCATCCGGAGGGTCAGCATGGCGGGGCCATCCTTGTCCATGAAGAGGCCCTGCCTGGAAAGCTTGCTGTCACCGGCAGTGAGAATATGCATGTTCTCAAAGGAGGCCATGACGACGTATTTGAAGTTGCTGCCGAAGTTATTGCGCAATCCCGGACCTATCGGAAAGGACATGGCCACGCCCGCGTCCCGCCTTCCATTCGACGACTGCATCTGCATCACCCTGTCGATGCGATCATAATGGGTATGATACCGGTTGAACGATAACTCATCGTTGATCCAGAGACCGATCAGGAGCGCCACAGCCATGCCGGCAGCCAGACCGCCGATATTGATCAGGGAGGAGGATTTACTCCGGAAGAGGTTGCGCCAGGCAACGATAAAATAATTTTTCAGCATACTAGTCTGCCACCAATGGGGTGCCAAAAAGATAGCGGGGTGATAAACAATAAATTATGGTTGCTTGTGGGGTGAAAATCTGTTCGTTTTCGTACGGAGAGTGTCCGGTTGGCGGGGACCGAAGGGCGGCGCTTGCGGGCGCTACAGCGCATCGACATCGGGGATGATGACAACACTGCGAAATTTCCTGTCGTTGTGGAGGATAGCGGTCTGCTGCCGGATCACATGTTTGGCGAAAGATATGGTTTGTCCATCCTTGGGCAGCTTAAGCATCAGCTCCATCAGGTATTGATTGCGGATGCGGGCAATGACGGGTTCAGCCGGACCGATGAGATACGCCGGAAATTCCTTTTTGAGCGTGATAGCGAAGAAGCCGGCAGCGGCCTCCACGATAGCCTTGTCACGGTGACGGAAAGTCACCCGGATGACGCGGGCATAAGGCGGATAGCCGAATTGCTGGCGGAAGGGCAGCTCGTTGTGAAAGAACAGCCGGTAATCATGCGCCTTGACATAGGCCAGCACCGGGTGAGCAGTATCGGCCACCTGGATAAGGACTTTTCCTTCCCCGTCCTTGCGGCCGGCGCGGCCGCTCACCTGCTCCATTAACTGGAAAGCCCTTTCATTGGCGCGGAACTCGGCAAAATGGATGATGCTGTCGGCATCGAGGATGCCCACAAGGTTGACGTGCTCGAAATCAAGCCCTTTGACGACCATTTGCGTCCCTACGAGGATATCGATCCTTTGTTGCTCGAACTGCTGGATCAGCGTGTCATGGGCTGTCTTTCCTCTTACACTGTCGATGTCCATGCGGGCAATGCGGGCCTTGGGGAAGATTTCTTCGAGATGTTCCTCAATCCGTTCGGTACCGAAATTGCGCTGGACAAAACGATGGTTGCCGCAGGCGGCACAGGTCTGGACGGGCGGGTATACGGTACCGCAATAATGACAGTGCAGTTTGTTGGTCAGCTTATGAAAATTCAGTGATACATCACAGTTGCGGCATTGCGGTATCCACCCGCAGACTTCGCAGACTTGGTAAGGCGAGTAACCGCGGCGATTCTGAAAAAGGATGACCTGCTTGCCCGCTGCCAGGGATTTTTCGATCTCGGCATGCAAAGGAGGGCTGAGGATCGGCCGCCCATGATCACGGCTGCCGGTAAGCGGATCGTCGGAGGAGGGCAACTTATCATCCGGGGACGGAAGCTTGTCCTCCGGCAGCGGCTCACCGGGAGAAAAAAGATCCCGCAAGTACTGGCCTTTGCCGGCAACACTGGCGCCCGAAGGCGACGGACCGGAGGGGACCGCTACGGAATGGCGCTGATGCGGGGAAAAGCGGGCGCCGCCTGCACGCAACGCTTTGGTATCGATGATGGAAATCTCCGGCAGCGGCACGTTCCCATAGCGCTCATTCAATTCGACCAGCCCATATTTCCCCATGGTGGCATTGTAATAGGACTCCACGGAAGGCGTGGCGCTCCCTAGAAGCACCTTGGCGCCAAAAAGTGAAGCATAGTAAATAGCCGCGTCGCGGGCATGATAACGTGGGGCAGGCTCCTGCTGCTTATAAGAAGAGTCATGCTCTTCATCGGCGATGATGAGCCCCAGCCGGGCAAAGGGCAGGAAAATGGCCGAGCGGGCTCCCAGGATGACCTTTAACTCCCCTGTCCTGATCTTGTTCCATGTCTCGAGTCGTTCGTTCTGGCTGAACTTGCTGTGATAAATGCCGACATAGCCGCCGAAATGCCGTTGCAACCTCCGGATGATCTGTGACGTGAGCGCAATCTCCGGCAGCAGGTAAAGGACCTGCTGTCCCTGCCGGATGGCGGCTTCGATCTGCCGGATATAGATCTGCGTTTTCCCGCTGGACGTGACGCCATGCAATAGACAGACGGAACGCTGCCCGAAAGCTTCGTCGATGCCGTCATAAGCCGTCTGCTGTGCCGGCGACAGGGTGAAGTCGATGGTAATATCCCTGGGAAGAAAGGCGGCCCGGTCGACACTGCGGCGCTCGATACGGAGGATATGCTTGTCGACCAACCCTTTCAACTGTTCGCTACTGGCGCCCGATTTCTTCAGCAACTCCGGGCGGGACACCTCTCCGACGGTCTTCTGCAAATGGAGATACGCCAGCAATAGCTCCATTTGCTTGGGTGCGCGTTCCCAATGATTCAGCAGATCGGCCAGTTTATCTTCGGCGGCATATTCGGGGTTGAGCAGGATATAGTTCTCTTTCTTGGGGGTATATGTCTCTTTCAGCGACTCCCAGACAAAGCAGACCTTTTTTTCGATCAGCCGTTTGATCACGGGATAGACGTGCGAAGAATCCAGGATCTGCTGTACTTCCGCCAGTTTGAGCTCTTTCCGGATCTGCAGCGCTTCGGCAACCAGGTATTCGTCATTATCGAGGTGGGTGAAATCATCGCCTGTCTCCTCATTAAAAACCAGGATCGTTTCACTGCTCAGTTTGAAGTGAGCGGGCAGCGCGGCTGCCATGACCTCACCCTCACTGCAGAGATAATAGTCGGCAATCCATTCCCACAGCTTTTGTTGAGCAGGATGGAGGATGGGTTCGGCGTCGAGCAGGTTGCCGATAGGTTTGGGCTCGAAGGCGGCAGGTTTGTCATTATGCAGGCGTTTGACGATGCCGGCATATTTTTTATTCCGCAGTTCAACTTCCACCCGGCAGCCTTCTTTGACCTGGTCACGCCATTGTTCAGGTATAGACCAGGTGTAATTAGTGGGTAACGCCAGGGGTATGATGACTTCGGCATACATGGAGGTGCAAATTACACTAAAACTTGGATCCAGGGGGCATGATAACGCAGGAGCCCTTCTTCCATCAGGTCGTAAACGCGGGCTTTGAGCAAAGGGAGGTCGGCGGGAGTCAGCCCCTGCACATCGATTTCCGGCAGGAAGATGGCCCGGGTAGGGCCCGGACGCAGGGAAAACAGCGTAGAATAGTGCATTCGGTCATAGGTGTCGAGGAAGAGGATAGGTTGCAACGGCGTTCCCGTCTCGATAGCGACGCGGAAAGCGCCATCATAGAAATTGGCCAGGGGCCGGTGGGTCTCGTTGAAGGTCCCCTCCGGAAAAATGAAGACGGAAAGGTCACTGGCCAGCAAAGATTTCAATTCACGAACGCTGTGCGACCTGCCGGTGTTAGTCGTCCTGTCCACCAGCACGACAGCCCGGCTATAAATATAGCCGAAGAAGGGAAATTTCGTCATTTCGGCCTTGCCCAGGATGCGGAAGGAGTTGCGTTGAATAGCTTTCAGGATGATGGGGATATCCAGGTAAGAGATATGATTGGCAACGAAGACATACTGCCTGCCGGGATCCGGCACGGACTCGAAGATATTGGTATGCCGGATGCCGACCAGCCTAAGCCACGCACTGTCCCAATAACGGCAAGCCTTGTAGATCCTGTCACCCCCTCTTTTTTCATCCTGCAGCGAGAAGATGACCACGAAAGGCAGCACGCAAAACATGCCGGCGATGAACACCAGGAGGGCATAGATGCAATAAAGCCACCAAACAGGTTTGATCAATTGACGCATAGCAAGCGGGTTCAGGCCTTTGCAGGGCAACGGACGAAAATAGGGAATAATCGGGCAGTGTATACGGATGTTGATTTGGATTAAGATTTGGGAGTATCTTTGCGGGCTGATGAACAACATACTGCATAAGACGGTAGCCTTCCACACACTGGGATGTAAGCTCAACTATTCGGAGACATCCGGTCTCTCCAGGATGCTGGAGAACGAGGGCTTTAGCCGGCGGGAATTCGACGAGCAGGCTGACGTGTATGTGATCAATACCTGCTCTGTGACGGATAATGCCGACAAGGAGTGCCGCTACCTCGTTCGGAAGATCCAGCGGCAGGCGCCCGGGAGCCTGGTGGTGATAACAGGTTGCTATGCACAGCTCAAGCCCGCGGAGATCGCGGCTATCCCCGGCGTGGACCTGGTCCTGGGTGCGGCGGAGAAATTCAACCTGGCCGCCCACCTCAGGGAATTGTCCAAGGGAGACCCCACTAAAATCTGCAGCTGTGATATCGAAGAGGTCAGCGGGTTCCATGCATCTTATTCCCTGAATGACCGGACCCGGACCTTTCTGAAAGTGCAGGATGGATGCGACTATAGCTGTTCGTTCTGTACGATCCCACTGGCCAGGGGCAAAAGCCGGTCGGGAATGATACAACAGACGGTGGCGACGGTGAGGGATCTCGCGGCCCGTGGGGATGTGAAAGAAATTGTGCTGACAGGGGTCAACCTGGGGGATTTCGGGAAAGGGCCTGATGGATCCGGCGGCGACCGCGAGGAAAATCTTTTCGGGCTGATGAAAGAATTGGATGGCGTCGACGGCATCGAACGTTACCGGATCTCTTCGATAGAACCCAACCTGCTGACGCCGGAAATGATCGAGTGGGTGGCGGCCAGCCAGCGGTTCATGCCGCATTTCCATATACCTTTACAAAGCGGCAGCAATGATATTCTCGGGCTGATGCGGCGCCGGTATAAACGGGAACTCTATGCAGAAAGAGTGCGGTTGATCAGAGAGGTCATGCCACATTGCGCCATTGGTGTAGATGTCATCGTCGGTTTTCCCGGTGAGACGGCAGACCATTTCAACGCGACGGTCGAATTCCTGCAGGAACTGGACGTCTCCTATCTGCATGTGTTTACTTATTCGGAGCGCGATAATACCCGGGCCCTGGAGATCCGGCCGGTAGTGCCGGTAGCGGAGCGTACCGAACGCAACAAAATGCTGCGGAATCTCTCGTATATGAAAATGCAATCATTCATCCGCCGCCATGAAGGGCAAACCCGGAAAGTGCTGCTGGAAGGACATGTAACCACAGCGATGATGGAAGGGTATACCGACAATTATATCAAGGTGACCACCCCTTATCGCGAGGAGTGGGTGAATCGTATATTGGATTGGAAATTATGACAATACAACAATGAGGCGCAAGATTTGTTATATTTAGGAGGAGCTACTATGCGAAAATTCCAGGTGACCATACAATTTGAGATGAACGATGAATTCGCGGCGCTGGTGCCGCCACATCGTACCTATATCAACCGGCTGATCGAAAAGGGCATTATCGACCACTATGTCGTGACCATGGAAACGCAACGCGTCTGGATCACGTTTTCTGCCGAAGACAAAAAGGAGGTAGAAAAATATCTGGCCAAATCCCCCCTCTTCAAATACTGGACCTTCGAGATCGATGAGCTGTTTATGGTGGATGGCCTTCATTACAGGCTGCCAGTTGTGCAATTAAATTAATGCTTCTTTTTTGCCTGTTTGGACGGAGGCTTTACTTTTTCCTCTTTTAAGGAAGGTTGCGTTATTGACCATGCGGGCTTGTGCTTCAAAACTTTCTCATAAATTTTACAGCCCGGCTGGTGTGCGCCCGGAAGATAACCGCTACTCATCAGGAACTCCCCGACAATTTCCCCACCGGTGAACCGGAAGGTCGATTTGAAAAGTTTGACCCATTCTTCCTTGCTCAGCGGATGATGGTGATCGAGCCATTGCCGGAACGAGCCGAATTCTTTCTGAATTTCTTTGATTTTTTTGGCATTTTCGATCGTGGCGTCGATCTTGAGCCGGTTGCGGATGATGCCGGCATCGGCCAGCAGGCGATCTTTCTGGCGCTGACCATAACGGGCCACCTTGTCGATGTCGAAATCGTCGAAGGCCTTGAAGAAATTATCCTTCTTTTTCAGGATGGTCGTCCAGGAAAGACCGGCCTGGTTGATCTCCAGGATCAATCTGGCGAACAGGTCATTGTCATTCTTAATGGGAAAGCCATATTCGTTGTCATGATAATCGATGTGCACATTGCCCTTTTCAAGGGTAAATACGAGGGCGCAATAACCGGTCAGTTTTTCCATGGTGGGTAGCTATAGATGTTAAATATACTATAGATTTGCTTTCCTTTTAATTTTACCGCCATGTCAAGAACCGCCTACTGCTTTCTCCTGCCCGCACTCATTGTATTTTCCATCGCCACCTTTGGGCAGATAAATGCCGGACTGCCGGAACAGCTAAAAGGACCGGGCTATGATTCCCATGCCTTGTTTGCTCCCGGATTTGATGGTGACCTCCATCTCGCCACCCGGTCGGCGAACGGCGCCCCCTCCCCTTCCTATTGGCAGAACCGTGCCGACTATGCGTTGGCGGTAAAGCTCGATACGACGACGAACGAAGTGGAGGGGTCGGATATCATCCGTTATATCAACAATAGTCCCGACAGCCTGCATTCGCTATGGCTGTACCTGGAACAGCAAACTTATCGTCCCGACGCCCGATCGAATTACTATACTACACCCGCGCCCGACAGACATACCGAAGGTTACCGGCTGGAATCGGTAAAGGTGCAGCAAGGTGACATCACGGTGGATGCCGACTATATCATCACGGACACCCGGCTGCAGATCCGGTTGCGACAGGCCCTGCCGGGGCGGGGCGGAAAGATCGGGATTATCATCCGGTATCACTATGTGGTGCCCGGCGATTTCGGCAACCGGACGGACTATGTGGAGACGCGCAACGGCAAGATCTATGAGATCGCCCAATGGTATCCCCGGATGTGCGTCTATGACGACCGGCAGGGCTGGAATACGCTTCCGTTCCTGGGCAGTGGCGAATTCTATTGCGAATATGGAGATTTCGATTACCGGGTGACGGTGCCCTGGGACATGATCGTAGCCGGTTCGGGCGAATTGCAGAACCCACAGGAAGTGTTGACGGCCAGCGAGATTTCGCGATTGAATGCGGCCCGGGCCAGCGATGCTACGGTCATGATACGGGATGCGGCCGAGGTGGGCCTCCCTTCGAGTCGCCCCGTTCACCAGAGTACGCTGACCTGGCATTTCAAGATGTATAACACGAGGGACGTAGCCTTTGGCGCCTCACGGGCCTATATCTGGGACGCGGCGCGCGTCAATCTGCCGGAAGGCAAAAAGTCCCTGGCCATGTCGGTTTACCCCGTGGAAAGCGCCGGTGCGGATGCCTGGGGCCGGGCGACGGAATATCTGAAAGCGTCGATGGAATATTTTTCTACGCAATGGTTCACCTACCCTTATCCGGTAGCCGTCAACGAAGCCGGCATCGCCGGCGGGATGGAATATCCGGGGATCGTGTTTGACGGGATCACGGATAAAGGAAAGGAATTATATTGGGTGACGGCGCATGAGATCGGGCACAACTGGTTTCCCATGATCGTTGGCAGTGATGAGCGTACTTATGGCTGGATGGACGAAGGATTCAACACCTTCATCGACATCTATGCTTCCGATGTTTTCAATAAGGGAGAGTTTGCACCTAAGCGCGATGGGGAATATGCGCCGGGCGGCGGCAACCCGGTAGACGAGATCCTGCCCCTGTTGAAGGACCCGCAGGCACCGGTGATGCTGACGCGGGCAGATGCCATCCCCGAGAAATACCGGCACCCGATGGTATATTTCAAGCCGGCCCTGGGGCTGGTGCTGCTGCGGGAGCAGATATTGGGCAAGGAACGATTTGACTATGCCTTCCGCCGTTATATCCGCAGTTGGGCCTACCATCATCCCGGGCCTTATGACTTTTTCCGGACCATGGATAATGAGGCCGGAGAGGATCTATCCTGGTTCTGGCGGGAGTGGTTTTTCCATAACTGGAGCCTGGACCTGGCCGTGCAAGGCGTTCAAAACACAGCCTCGGGAGCGGACGTAACCATCGCCAACCTTGATCAGATGGCGATGCCGGCCGTGCTGGAACTGGTATGGAAAGACGGGACGAAACAGCGGGTGCCGCTACCGGTGGAGACCTGGTTACAAGGGGGTATACGGACGCTGCATTTTCAGGGAACGCAGCCCCTGGCGGCCGTCACTATCGATCCGGATCATGTATTGCCCGATGAGAACCGGGGGAATAACGCCTGGAAATCCGGGGGAAATCCGTAACTTCTGGCCTTCTCATATGACAGGACCAGAAAATATTCCGGACAACCAGATTCTAGATGGGATACGGAACAATCGTTTGAATGAAACCGTTTATACGATTTACCGGCAGTACGCCGAAATGGTGAGCTTATTTGTCATGAAAAATGGCGGCAGCCGGCAGGACGGCGAAGATATTTTCCAGGAAACCGCAATTACCTTCGTCGATTTGGTGCAAAACAATAAATTCCGCGGCGAGGCCAGTATCAAGACTATATTGGTTTCGATTGCCCGGAATATCTGGTTGAACGAATGGAAAAAGAAGAAAGCCCTGGATCAGCGCGGCAAGGTATTCGAGATAGGCCGCGAAAGGGTGGAAGAAAATATCCTCAGCGACCTCGATCAGCGTCAAACCAAACTTCAATTGATGGAACTGATGGGCAAACTGAATGAGTCCTGCAAGTCTCTGCTTACCCTGTTCTATTACGAAAATTTATCCTTTAAAGAGATCGTAGCCCGGACTCATTACGAGAACGAACAGGTAGTACGAAACAAAAAATACAAGTGCCTAAAGGAACTCTCCGAGTCGATACAGGACAATCCTCTGCTGAAAATCCTGCTCACACCATGATTGATTTGCATTCAATTAATTGAAAATCAATCAATTGAAAATTAATTAAAAAATAATACTTTTTCGCGATTATAAAAACTTCCCCTGCTTGTACTAATATAGGTAAGCAGTTCTTTGAAAAGGCGGAAAAGCAAAAAATATCCAATCCTGAAAACCATTTTTGTCCATGGTGAAATGTTCTGTCCATCCAAGACTATGAAAAACCAGGAATCCAAACCATGAAAAAACCAATCCATCCAATTCTTAGGTTAACCAATCTATCCAATCCCTGAAAAACCAACCCCTCCAATCCTTGAAAACCCTTAAATCCAATCGTGCAGAATCCTCTCAATATTCGTTGTGGGAAGCCGCACTGATCAACCCGAAAAAAAATTGTTTCATTGAAGCCTGAAGAACCTGAATGTTTGCAATTTAACCCCTGTTTGAGACCGTACCTTGCTTTTCCGTCTTTTCCTTATTGCACTCTTTTATCTACCTGACCCTCTATGCCAACGCTATGAACCCAGAAGAATACCAGAAAATAATTGACTATCTCGATACCTGTCTTTCCAACGGACAGATACCCGATCACGGGCCCCTCCCCGGAAATCCGGAAGCCGAACAGGAATGGCAGACCATTCGACTGGCCCTGGAAGCCATCCGGTATAACGCCCTTACCACCCAGGTCCGAACAGTAAGAACCCTTTTCGAAGCAGAACAGGCAGCCGCCGGAAGTGACGCAAATGCGCCGATCCAAAAGCCTGCGGAAGTCGTCAAACTACAGCAGGACAGGGCTGCCGGAATAGTTATCCGGAAGATGATCTTCCATTCCAGGAAGTTCGCCGCTGCTGTTATCATCGTTGCAGGACTGACCGGATTGGTAAAATATGTGTTAACCAGCCCTTCAGGGGTCTATGATAAATATTATTCTCCCTACGAATTGGGCATTACAAGAGGCGTCAGTCAAAGTTCCAGGCTGGAAGATGCCTACCGGGCCGGAGACTGGCCGTTTGTGGTGCGAACTTTTACGTTGGACAGCGTGAAGAGTAATAAGGATTACTTTCTGACAGCTATGGCCTATATGGAGCAGAAAAGATACAATGATGCTATCGGCCTCTTTAAAACGCTGATGCACGTGAATGAACAGTCGAAAGAACCCTATTTTGAGGACGAGGCCGAGTACTATCTGGCGCTGAGTTACCTCGCTATGGACCAGACCGCATCGGCTATAGCCCTATTCAATAAGATCAAAGCCGATCCCGGCCATTTATTCCACAGGCGCGTCATGAATATGAGCGACGTCGATATGCTGATCCTGCATACCAAATAAAAAGTATCAATACGCATAAAAGCAAGATGGAAAAGAATAAGATAGTACCCTTTAAATTGTCTTTGGTTTTGTCCTTCACGATGGCATCGGCATTTCCGATCAATACAAGATGCGCCCAAAAGTCAGGCGTGGTATAGAGCCCATTACTGTTGATATAGTCCAGTTTCGCTTGTTGCAAGGCTGCAGACTTTGAATAGCCTTTTTCCAGGTATACATGAAACTTCTGCAGAATGGCTGCTGTAGATTGGTCATCCGCCTTCCAAAGGCTGTTGAGGGTGCCGGGGCAGCCTGCATATAAAAATCCCCTCGAAAGGCTGATCATCCCCTCATTGCTGACTATCTCACCTTTCCCGCTCTCACAGGCGCTCAGGATGACCAGTTCGATGGAATCCATATTCAACCCATAGAGCTCCGACAGGAACAGGCAATCTTCTTCCGGACCTTTTTGTTGAGGATAGAATGCGATCAGTGATCCCTGGCTGTTCTGCGGGTCTGAGATGGCGTGCGTACAAAGATGGATGACGGGATAATGATTCATCTCTTGCAGGAACTGTTGCTTGGTCGCCTGCCGATCGATAAATTGCTTCCCGGGAAGGCCTGCGATCTCGGAACGCGAGCCGGGCAAACGGGCCATAAGATGGAGTGAATGCATGTTGACCAGGGCGCCCTGTCCGGCGAAAGGAGCAAAAGAAAGAACAGAATACTGATCGGCTAACGGTCGCTTGTCGGTGTCGGTCAGGAATCTGGACGAAAGCTCGTAACTGATGGCAGCACGTCCGATCAAATAATGATGCTGATCGTCAACCGGTAGCGATTCGAAAGGCAGCAGATCGAAAATATCATCGGGAATGATGATCCATTGGTCTTTCCCGTCTGTTTTGGCTAGAATAGGCTGGACAAGGCGACGGTAAAGGTTTGCCTCCAGGGTCCTGTCACCAAAACGGCGGCCCGTCTCTCCGCTATTGAGCATGCGTAGCCATTCCCTGACATCCCCCGTCAGCAAAGGAAGGGAATCGATGAAGGCATAATCGAAGGAGGATGAGGTCAACAGAAATACGTGCAGCCCGTTCCCGGCGACAAATAAACTGATCAGCGCCTGGTCGCCGTTAAGCCTGTTCTGCAGTTCTTTTACCCCGGGGCAGCTGTCCCGGTATTTCAGCTGGTAGTACCGGCTATTGAGTTCCATGCTCTTTTGAACCATCGCCAGTTCGATTTCGTAGTCGGACTTTTGCCTGAGTATAGCGGATGTCACCGGTGTTAGCTGCTCCGGATCGGCTTTTAGCTCCAGCCGGGCTATATTGTATTTGATCGTTCGTTCCCGTTGCACAAGCTGTGGATCGATACCAGGCATATGACGGGAAATGATATCGTCGACGCTTTGCGAGACAATGGAGGCCTTACTCTTTTCGGCAGTCTGAAAAGCCTCTTCGAGAAAAGGGCCGCCAGGATGAAGACGGTTGAGCTCCAGGCAAACCAAAAATGCATTTTGATAAAGATGCTGATTATTCTTTTTGAGGAACAGTTTAGCGTCGTCCGTGGTATAATTCTTTTCAATATACCGAAACAACAAAATAGCACTATTATAAGCTGATCGGGCCGCCATGAGGTATTCTTCCACCCTACCCTGCCGGAAAAGTTTTTCCAGCGCATCGGCCTTATACGACAAGGCATCGAATAACCGGTAGGAGGCGAAAGACCCGGTAAAATCGCCGGGGTTGGTCATCAAATCGTGGTTGTTGAAGGTGCCGGAAAACGTGATGACCGCATTTTGCAGGCAGCCGATGGCAAGCCTGAACTTATTCCCGCTCATCAACACCTGGGCTCTATATAGTTCGTTGATCCCATCGTCTATCTTCGATTGATGCGTCTTATCCACGGAACCCTGCCACTTATCAAGATAAAATAAGGCCGAATCTTGCTTTCCCAGCAAAAACTGGGTATAGGCGATCTCATTATACACTCCCGGCACCTCTTCCGGGCGAACTTCCCGGTAGTATTCCAGAGCGTGCCCATAATCGTTCAATCCCATATACGATTTGCCCATATTCAGGCAGATCTGACTGGATATATTACCATATTGCATCAATTTCCGGTACATATCAAGGGATGGCTGGTAAGACCCAAGTTTATAAAGGCAACTGGCGATATTATTTTCGTAATCGATGGTTGAAGTCTTATCCTTGGGTCTTTGACGTTGAATGATCTCCAATGCCCGGTAAAAATAATTCTTGCCTTCAAGGTAGTTGCCGCTTTCATAATACAGCGCCCCCAAAGCATTGTACAACCTTTCCTGCTCATGAAGTCCCGGATATTCAGGAATAAGCCTTTCCGCAGCATTGAGGATAAAATAGGCGGAATCAAATTTTTCCAGGTAATAATAATCGGGGCCGGCATAGACGTAGACCTGGAACAGCATCGAATCGCTCCATTCCGGGTGCCGGCCAAAACAACGGCAAGCCTTCGTATAGGCTTCCAGCGCTTCCCCGTATCTTCCCTTTACATCGAGTAAAACCCCCGATTCGACAAGCGAATGAAAAAGGAGAAGTCCCCCGGTTTGCATTCCTTCCAATTGTCCGGCAACCTTGCCGAAAATAGCCAGGGCCATGGAATCCTTGGCAGCCGAAGGATCCTTGGAATTAAAGAAGGCATTCGCCTTGTCGTAATTGGCTTTTATTTCGTCGGACGACCACACACTCTGGGCCGGCAGGCGTAAAAAATGCAGCAGAAAAAAAAACAAAAGAAAATATTTCCTTTCTGCCATAACTGATAGTGTTAGATCTAATGCCCAACATTAACGATAACGACTTGCGGGGGTCGGGCCGGAGTCGGCTTCGGCGGAACAGAAACGATAACGATTTTAGGCGTTGGGCTGGAAGCATCTGTCGATATGCTGCCTACACTGCTACTTGTCGTCTCCGATTCTACCGGGTTCGTGGAAGCCTGCCTTACCGTATTGAGAAGGTCGGCGGGGACATCCGCCAGGGTATTATAGTAATGCAGGACCAGCGACGTGCTTTGCAGCCTCCAGCCGCTGTTGTCGTTTAACCGGTAATATATGGTGATCACTTTCGTGTCCCCATTCTGCGGATGGTTGCCGAACAGGCCATTCTGCAAAGATTGCTTTAAGTTGATACTGCCATTGGTGAAGCTGACGCTCACCTGCTGATCATACGCATTCCATTGATTACTGGCTGAGGCCGGTACAGCCATTCCCTGCTGTGCATTGTAATAAGGCTGAAGGAGAGAATCTCCGGCGTCAAGCGCATACACGCCGTCCACGTATGATGCGCCCGCCAGGATTATCTGGCTATATACCGTATCGTGGGTGGCCGCGCTGACGAAGCCGATATTGTATCGCGATCCCGGTTCACTGTGCAGGAGATCGATGGCGCCTGTCTGCGGATCGATCGTGATGCCTGCAGGCCATGCTACATAGGTCCCCGCCCCCAGTGAATTCAAAGGTTTCACGTGGGAACCAAACGGATCATTCCCTTGCAAATACAGGATAGAGTCTCCATAGTAGGGGGACAAACGTGGATCCGTCGTAAAATAAGCAGGGGCTGTTGCAGTTACAGATGACCTGAAAGTGTTGACATCCGAAACGGATTTGGCACATCCAAAAAAAATCCCTGATATTATAACCAGAAGAGAAATATAACGGACTGGGATTGACATGGGTACAGTTGTTTTTAAAAGGATATACACAAACAAAATAAGCAATTACCCCTAGACATGCAAGCAGAGGGCTGTAAATATATCCCCGGAAGCAGCGCGGAAGTGGGCTTTCTGGAAACCGACATGTTCTAAATTATTGATTCTCAATTGTTTGCTAGAATTCTGCCTTAAATAGTTCGAAAAATTTTGTAGAAATATTATTGCACTTATCTTTGCACTCCTTTCAAGGAAAAATTCCGCCAGAGAGAATGGGAGTTTAGCTCAGCTGGTTCAGAGCATCTGCCTTACAAGCAGAGGGTCGGGGGTTCGAACCCCTCAACTCCCACTTTAACAATCAAGCACTTAGAAATTATTTCTAGGTGCTTTTTTCATTTTGTGCCTAACATTGTGCCTAACACTCGATTTTAAAAGACGGTTAGGGCCATTTCAAGACATCTTACTCCAGCGTTTCAAACAGCTATTTTAACAGCCCGTGGATTGATCAATATGTCACGGACTATGGCCCGGTTAACGAAGCAGACTTGTTTGAATATTCGTTTTCGGACGCAGATTTTTGGAGTGGTTATCTGTTCATAAATGTTTCTTAACCTTCTGACCATTGTGTCTTGAGCCAACTATATCTTTCAGCTCTACCTTGCGCTTGAGCCTTTAGTGCCTTTATTGCCGATTCCGGGTTTTTAGTTCAAATACGATTTTGTAAGGTGTTGTTTATTAATAATTTACATTTATTAGTCAAATTAATAGTGTAATAAACTGGACATTTAGAGAATTTGGCTACCTTTGTAAAGTATGATTGGCACCCTATCCATAGCTAGCAAGGTTGAACGCGAGGTCGATGCCTTACGCGATGGTCAGGGCTTTGTCATCGTAACGGCCGGAAAAAGTGAAGCGGCCTACTTCAAGGCCCTCAGCCGACTGGTCAAAGCCGGCAAACTGGCCCGGATCGAAAAAGGAAAATACTACAAGCCTTTAAAAACACGCTTCGGTACGCTTCGCCCATCTGAAACAGAACTAGTGAAGACTTTGACACAGCGAGGAGATAAAATAGTGGGCTATCTGACCGGCAACGTGCTGTACAACCAATGGGGACTGACTACGCAGGTGCCCAATACCTTAACAATTGCCCGTCGAAATAGGCTGCCAGAAAAAGAGCTGAGCGGCTACAAGGTAAAGTTCGCTGTCCGGCCTTTTCCCTTTACCGCCACCGATATCCCACTGTTGCAGCTCCTGGACGCACTAACGGATATCCGCCGGATCCCGGATGCTGCGCCAGGCAGTGTGATACCGCTCCTTGCCAGCAAAATGAAGGAACTGCTACCCTACCAGTTGGATCAGCTGGTCAAATTAAGTATGGATTATCCCCCATCTACCCGGGCATTACTGGGAGCGGTCCTGGAAAGCTATTTCCCCGATCAGGATACAACGGCATTGCTAGCTTCCCTCAACCCCTTGACCAGATTTCGGTTAAAAGACATCGAAACCACCGTGAAAGATAAAGCTAAATGGAATTTTAAATGACCCTCCACCAAGATAAACCACTTTTCCGCGAATCGATTGAGGCGGCCGCCCAGCACCTCACTCTACGGCCCACTTTCGTGGAAAAGGACTATTGGGTAACGTATGCCCTGCGCAATTTGTCACTTTCCGCTTACTCGGAAATAATTGTTTTTAAAGGAGGGACGTCTTTGTCCAAAGCGTACCAGTGCATCGACCGTTTTTCTTATCCAAAGTAAATCGTTATCCAAAGTAGCCTTTTTTAAAGGCATACAAATACCTGCAAATTCCCCTCTACTTGTGATAATACTCTTTTGATAATGTTTGGCTATCTTTTTTAT
>Ga0182030_10000331_pt1 | contig 85262 bp, 77 predicted proteins | sample 812S3MmetaG_FD_121299 | JGI IMG/M metagenome (GOLD analysis project Ga0182030, IMG submission 121299) | Permafrost microbial communities from Stordalen Mire, Sweden - 812S3M metaG (Illumina Assembly) | ecosystem: Environmental > Terrestrial > Soil > Wetlands > Permafrost | place: Sweden... | reverse complement strand
CGTTGTTGGGAAAGTGGCTGAGTACCTAGGCGACAATCTGCCGAGGGCAAGAGGCGCACGTTCAACGAGTGCGGGTTGAGAGCCGAGGGATATTAGACGATTACATACTTTATCGTCTAATAAGAGGCTCGCCGGATCATCAGACAGAAGTAGCACCTCTCTTCATCGGCGCGTTCCGTAATGCGTGGTGGTAAACTTCAGGTCGTGGCGCTGGACGGTCTTTTTCGGATGGCTTCAGTCCTGGCGTGCGTGGCCCTGTTCCCTTATCTTGCCGTCGGCCAGCCCCCGCCGATCAAACAAAGCGTTGCTGGTGTCACGATGATGCCGGATGATCCGCTTGCTCTCGTGTACCCCAAGGAGCGAAGTGAATTGTATGGGCTCAGCTTTTTCGCCGCTCGCTTTTCGCGGAACGGCGAATCCCTTGCAGTTGTGTTAACGGGCATCAGAACTGGCGATCTGGATCAAGTGTGGGTTTATACGCTAGCCACGCGAGGGCTCGCACCGGTGACAAAGTTGGAGCCGCTCACGCATCTGCGCGATATGGCCTGGGCTCAGGACGGCACACTCTATATAAGCGCGATTCGGTTCTTCCCGGTTTTCTTCGCCGCAACTCCAGAAAAAACCCAAGAGATAGCCGAGCCCCCCGCAGAAATTGGCGAGATATTCAAGCAAGCCTCGAAGCAGTTCCACATAGGCTGTTGCGAGGAGCGGAATGACCGCTTCGCGGTGAAGGTTACCACCCGAGGTCACAACTACCACACTCTGTCGATCAGGAAACTTACGAGCAACACGTGGGTAGCTATTACAGACGGGGGACCCGAACTCGCAACGTTTCTCTTCGACCACGCCCGCTCTGAGGTACTGTTCCCCGACATCGGTAAAATCGTAGCCGTCGATCTCCGGACGCTCCGGCGTCGCACTCTTCTTGCCTTGAACCAGCCCGTCTTTCCGCTCCTCCTCGACCAAACCATGGATAGGAAGATCGTGGCCTATGTCGAGCCGGGAGGCTGTCTTTCGAACAGTCAGGCTCGCAGTTGGCAGCCGCCTCGCATCTGCTTCATTGAACTGAAATAGCGTCCCGGTTCCACTTCCGATAATCCGGTCATATGTAAACTCTGTCAAGAAAGTCGCGCCTCATTGAAGCGTCCGCTTTTGTTTTGTCGCCTCGCCGGGACGATCGGCGCAACTTCCGCTCAGCCGGCTCCATGCCGTAATTGCCCGATTTTGCAATAGTGGTGCACGCGGTTCCGCCTGCGATCAGCAACCGGACAGACGCGAGGCGTTCCCCCTCCTTCTCTCATTTTTAACTCGCATCGTGTCACGAAAATAGCGATTGCAAACTCCTCCCGGAACCAGCGCCGAGATCATACTCGCTTCGATGATGTTGAGTTGTCTACCGAGCCGCGACCGAAGGGAGCGGAGGAAGCCTCCAAAGCCGTCCTCGCGTTATCTGGGCGTTATTTTAACGCGAGACAGCGAAAATTGCTCCAAAATCGAAAGGTCTTTTCGAGCAAATGCTCGACCCCGGCGTTATTCCGGGCGTTATTCTCGCGCTAAACCCCACGGATCGCCATCAGCCCCGTCGCGCCGTGGGCATTTCCTGCCAGAAATTTCGGATTTCGGAGCGCGGATCGTTTTCGACGTGCGACTCCGTGTTGAAGATCATCGTGGCTCGCTTGTCGGAATCGTAGGCGGGCCAGTTGGGATTGCCCGTTCTGGCGAGCGAGACCCAGCACGAGGCGAAACGGTTCCAGAGGGCTTTTTCCTGGGGCGAGCCGGTTCCGCCGATGCCGTCGCGGAAATTGTAGAACGAAGCGGAAACATCTGTCCCGTGGACGGCTCCGAATTTTCCTCCGAAGCCGGGGCTTTCGTAATCCCATTCGTACATGTAGGCGGCCGCTTTGCCCGCGGCGGATTTGCGCTCGGCTTGCAGAATCGCGTTGCGGCGGCCTCCGGCGTCGGTGCCGACCTGCGCCTGAATCAGGTAGGGAGATTTGGAGGGATAACGATTGCGGTAGAGCTTCAACATCGGCTCGGCTTTTTCGCCGTAGCGGTCGGTCATCATTTTCTTGAGGCCTTCTTCGGTGAGATCGAAGTTGGTCAAAGCGAGCGCGGCGTCTTCGAGCGTCGTCGAGATCACGACTGGCACGCCGGCCGATTCCGGAGGTGCGGATGGATCGAAGGGATGATGCGGGAGGACGGTCCCGTCGACCACCGGGGTGAAGGAAAGAGAGGCTTGGGCTTCGAGAATCTGCTGCCAGGGGAGTTTTTGGATCGAGGCGATGTTGCCTTTGGCGATGCCCAGTTTCTGGAGCAGAGCCTCGGCCGATTTGGTTCCGGCTTCGCGGGTGGCAGAGCGGATGGTCGATCCGCTTTGTACGCCGGCGCTTTGGAACAGGCCTTTGGCGGAGGGCATGGCGAGCATGGTGGACGTTTTCGCGCCTCCGCCGGACTGGCCGAAAATCATGACTTTTTGCGCGTCGCCGCCGAACCTTTCGATGTTGTCGCGCACCCATTCGAGGGAGGCGACCAGGTCCATCATTCCCACGACGCCGGACTGCGCGAATTCGGGAGGCGCGCCGAGATCGGCCAGGTGCAGATAGCCGAAGCTGGCTAAACGATGATTCACAGTGACCACCACTACGTCGCCAAATTTGGCGAGTTGCGCGCCATCGTAACCAGCGCCGTTGCCGGAGCCGGTGGCGAATCCGCCGCCGTGGAAGGAGACCATGACCGGACGCTTCGCGCCGTCGTTGACGCCGGGCGTCCAGATGTTGAGCGAGAGGCAGTCCTCGCCCATGCCTCCGGTGTGGAGGTCCCACTGGATCATCATGGCGTAGTCGCTGTTCAGGTTGGCGAGCGTTTGCGGACAGATCTGGCCGTGGCCGAAACATTCGCGGACGCCGGTCCAGGAAACGGGCTTTTGGGGCGGCAGGTAGCGATTCTTTCCGCCGGTGGGCGCGCCGTAGGGGATACCTTTGAATTCCTTGATTCCGGTGTTGGCGATGCCTTGCACTTTGCCGGAGGTGGTTTCGACCGTCCAGAAGAGGGGGCTTTGTGCGAAGACAGGGGCTGCGCCGAGGGCGGCCAGGAAGGAACGTCGATGCATCATGGGATCGTCTCCTTTGCAGATCGCTCCCTGTGGTCACGGCTCGGAAGAAACCCACAGCGAGCGATCAAGCGGAGTATATCAGGGACGCAGATTGCGGTCTACCAGTTCGAGTTCCTGGCGGATGGTGGGATCGGGGGATGGGATCTGGCTCAGATATGCCCGCGCTTTGGGCCAATCCTTGATGCTGATGTAGTATTCGGCGAGGGCTTGGGCGGCGGGGGCGTAATGGGGATCGGAGGCGAGGGCGGCGGTCCATTCGCGGACGGCGTATGCGGGCTTGCCGGCTCTCATGTAAGCATCGCCGAGAGTGTCGCGAGCAGGGAGATTGGTTTTGTCTAAGATGAGGATTTCGCGAAAGCCTTTGATGGCGGCGTCGAGGCGCTGGGAGTACATGGCGTCGAGGGCTCGGTCGAACATCTGATATTCGGCGAGGCGGTCCTTGGGGTCCACATTGGAGGGAGGCTTGCGCGAACCTCCGGCAAGGTAGCCGAGCGAGCCGAGCGCCTTCTTGGTCGCGGCGGAAGTGTCGCGCGATGGCGAATTTTGCGGGCGGGGGTGACTGGCCATCAGGCGGGAGAGTTCGGCACGCAGTGCCGCGGCCTGGGCGGGGTTGGCGCGGATGAGATTCGATTGTTCGTGCGGGTCCTTTATTAAATCGTATAGTTCCGGGTGCGGGGCTTCGATGTATTTCCAGTTCGCGACGCGCAGAGAGCGGAGGGCCGCCCAGTTAAAAGAATCGCGGGCGTAGACGCTTTCGCTATAGATGGCGTGCGGGCCGTTATGAAGGAGGCTGATGCCGTCGAACGACGGCGGCGCGGGAAGATGCAGGGCGTCGAGGATCGTTGGGGCGACGTCAATGAGTCCGGCCGGCTCGGTGACGCGTTCGGGGAGTTTCGGAGAAGCTTCGGGCCAGTGGATGATCAGGGGAACGTGCGACGTGCTTTCGTAGATGAAGTAGCCGTGGCTCAGTTCCCCATGATCGCCGAGGCTTTCGCCGTGATCGGAGAGGAGGATCACCAGCGATTTTTCCCACCAGCCGTTGTCAGCGAGCGATTGGCGGAAGCGGCCCAGGAGTTGGTCGACGTATTCGAGCTCGGCGTCGTATCCGGCGGTTTCCGGTTCATTAGAGGCTTGCGAGGGCTTGAGTTGATAAGGCGCGTGGAGATCGAACAGGTGAACGAAGACGAAGACGGGTTGATTGCGGTGCGCGGCCAGCCAGGCGCTGGCGGCGCGGATCACGAGGGCGCCATCGCGGCGGACGCGCGAAGCGCTGAAGGGGCTGTCGTAATCGTCGAAACCCTGGTCGAGGCCGCGGCTGCGGTCGAGAATGTTGCTGCCCACGAAGGCAGCGGTTTTGTAGCCATGGGAGCGCAGAATCGAGGCGAGGGTGGCGGCGCCAGGGGGCACGATCTCGGCGTTTTCCTCGATTCCGTTTTCAAACGGGTACGTGGAGGTGAACAGCGACGTGTGCGACGGGAGGGTGAGAGGGATTTGCGAGTTTACGCCGGTGAAGAGTGTTCCGGCGAAGGAATCGATATTCGGGGTTTTTATTTTCTGGTAGCCGTAGCAACTGAGATGGTCGGCGCGGAGGGTATCGATGGAGATGACGATGACGGGATCCTGCGCGGCGGCGAAGGGCACGAAAAATGCGAGGGTCATCGCCAGCGCCGTATTCATGATCGCCTGTCCGCTCCCTGACGGTCGCGGTTCCAGGATAGCCCGAAAATGGCGGCGGAGAGGCTGGAGATGAGGGCGAATTCGAGCAGCCAGGCACGTTCGGGGTAGGGGATTTTTATCGAGGTCGCGATGCGGTTATCGATGCGGAATTTTAGATTGGTGCTGGTTGGCCGGAGGGGGCGGACGCGCCAGCTGATTTCGTGGTCGTGAAGGACGCGGACGGCGGGCGTTTCGAGGGCGATGCCTGCGGGAGGGTCGAGTTGGGGGATTTTGTCCTCGATCGGGATCGTAACGACGGCGGGCTCGCCGACGGGGAGGGGAGCTCGGCCGTAGGTTGCGTTCAGGGGCTGATAGAGGATGGCAAAGAGAAGGGCCAGGATTGCGGCGGGGAGAATTGTGAGCCGGAGGAGGAGGAGATTTTCTTTCAGCAGGTCGCGTTGGGCGCGGAGAATGAGCGACGGAGAATCGAGGAAGAGGCCGAGTTCCATGACGTGGGCCAGGATGCGGTTCACAGTTCGGCGGATGGAGGGTTTATCGGTGAAGCGGCGGAAGATGTATACGGCTGCGATGCCGTAGAGGATGCTGAAGAGGATCATTCGATATAGCCCAGGCCTTTGAGTTTGCGCATGACGTCGTCCTTCGATTCGGCTTCTTCGTAGTGGGCGAGTTCCTTTTCGACGGCGTGTTCGATGAATTCCTCGCGGGAGCTGTAGCCGGCTTTGGCGGCGGCTTGTTCGGCGCGCTGGGCCAGTGACTTTTCGATTTTGACGGAGGTTTTCATATAGGCCATCCCCTCCATGACTGTCGGGGTTCCATAGGGTCAATATACAGGGCGGCCGGTCATGGCTGGACCGGGAGGGAGGCCGAAGAGACTGAGGATTGAGACGGGGAGGTCTTTTAGGGAGGGGTCGGTGACGCGGAGTTTTCGGGTGGTGAAGAGCACGCCGGGGACGTCGGCGGCGTTGATGCAGTGGTCGGCGGACCAGGGGTCGATGTTGTCTTCAAGGATGGAGTGGGAGAAACCGCCGACGCCAGTCTCCCATGACGCGCGGTAGCCCCGGGCGTAGCCGACGATCAGGTCGGGCGATTTCGCGTTGGTGTCGGACACGGTTTCCACGATCACGGCGCCGTTTTTCGGGTCGCGCCAGGCGAGAAGTTTTTCGCGGACGGCTTCGACGAGCGCGTCGTGTTCCGGCCCTGGATCGACGTAAAGCGAGTTGAGGCCCATGGCGTGGATTTTTGTGAGCAGGCCTTGTTGTTCGAGCCAGTTGTTCAGGCCAACTGCGCGATCGAAAAAGGTGAAGCCGTGGTCGGACATGACCATTAATTCGGCTCCGGGTTTACGGCGCATCACTTCGCCGATGGAGGCGTCGACGGCGCGGTAGAACTCGAGGAGTTCGGATTCGTGGTGGCCCCAGAGGATGTGGGAGTTCTGGTCGACCGAGGAGAAGTAGTAGAAGAGCAGGCCTTCATGGAACTGGGTGAGAGAGTCGTCGAGGAGTCTTTTTTCATCGGCCATGACGAGGCGGCTTTGGGAGAGAAATTCCTGGAGATTGAAGACGCCCTGACGTAGGGCCGACGTGTCCTCGGGGATGCCGAGCGTGGAGTAGCGTCCAGTGCGGAGGGCGATTTCGCGGCTGAATGAGTTGGGGACGGAGATGGGAAGGTCGGGTGAGAGGGGGTCGATATTGACGGGAGAGACATAGAGTTCGAAGCGTGGATGGAGCTGGCGGGCGAAGACGCGGAACATTCCGTGGACCGCGGCGAGGTGCGGAATGAGAGGAAACTCGGCGGGAATCCATTCCGACCATTCGCCTTCGCGGACGATGGCGGTTTTGCCGATGCGGGCGAAGGGCTGGTCGGGGTCGATATCGACTTCGAGTTTGATGGAGGAGAACTGGCGGTCGCGGCGGAGGGAATTGGGCGGCCCTTCGATGTCCAACTCGGCGTGGTTGTTGAGGACTTCGGTGCGAAGGATGCGGCCGCCGGGGACTTGGCCGGGGGTGATTTCCAGATAGTCGGTGTAATAAGAGAAGGTGCCCTGGGTACCGCGGAGGTCGGGGGTGCCCATGCCGGAGAGAGCTATCCCGGATTCGACGGGAGGGTAATTGGCGGGCATGTGAATGATGGTCGCCGGGATGCCCCGGAGCAGTTCCCAGAAGGCTTTTCCTTTGCGGAGGGAGACGACTTTTGGACTTGTCAGCGGGAGTTCGTAGGGGCCGAGAGGAATCGTGAATCGCGGGGGACGCGTCTCGCCCATGGAGAGAGATGGTTCGAGCGTGACCGGGTCGCGATGGACGAAATCGAAGATGCCGTGGCCGGAGGGGTCGAGGCCGGTGGTGAATGTGGACCAGGCGACTGGGCTTTGCGGAGGAGTGGTGGTGGAGAGGCGGGCGAAACTGCCGTGGTCGCGGAGATGCGCGAGGTTGGGAAGATCGGACCAGTGGCGCTGGACGAATTCGGGGTCCATGCCGTCGACGCCCAGGACGATGACTTGGGGGAAGGGAAGAGAGCGGCAGGCGGCGGTTAGGGATAGGATCGACAGAACAAGAGCTGCCTGAAAGGGCGGCTGCCGGCTGAATAGCCGGCCCCACATGGAGAGAACGTCACGCAATGACCGGACGTCCTTCCATCCAGGGAGGAGGCTCGATGCCGAAGAGGCGGAGGGCGGTGGGGGCCATGTCTTCGATGCCGGGATTGTCGGCGTCGAGTTTCAGGTTGGAGAAGAGGACGCCGGGGACTAGCGTGGGGTCGACACAATGGTCGCCGCTCCAGGCTTTCTTGTTGTCTTCGAAGACGCTCGCAGTGGCTTTGCCCAGGGCGGCGTCCCAGGACGTACGGTAGCCGCGGGCATAGCCGACGATCATGTCGGGGGCGGAGGCGAGGTAGGGGCCGCGATAGATTTCGGAGGTCGCGTATACCTGCTGGATTGCGATATCACCCGTATCGTCGCGGAGGCCGGTGAGTTTGGCCACGAGTTCGGCGGTGAGTTCGGCGGGATTGTCGACGATGCCTTGCGCTTCGCGGCCCCGCAGGTTCAGATAGAGGCCGCTGAGGCCGAAGGTGTAGGCGTGGGTGCGGGACCAGTCGATGTCATCGCCGTTGAGCGTGAGATAGCCGTTCTGGAGCAACCAGGAATTGAGATTCACTCCGCGGCGGAAGGCGCAGAAGCCGTGGTCGGAGAGGACGAAGAGGGCGGTGTCGCGATCGACGTGTTTAAGGGTGTCGCCGACCAGACGGTCCATGTCGCGATACAGATTTTCGATGACCGCCGCTTGCGGGTAAAACATGTGCTGGACGCGGTCGGAGGTGTCGAAGACGCAGGCGACGACGCCGTGGCGCTGGTGGTCGAGGGCGCTCGAAAACATCGCTTCGCGCTCGGCTTGGATGAAGGCGGCCTGTTTTAGAAACGCGTCCTGGTCGATGGCGCCTTCGTTGAGGGCCCAGGTGTCCTCGGCCAGGCCGAGCGTAGCGAAGGAGCCGAGAAGTTTCGCGAGGTACGTTGCGTAGTAGGGCGGCTGGCTGATGGGGAGCGCGGGATTTTCGGGATCGATCTGGACGGGCGTCGCATAGAGAGTGTTGTTTTTCGATAACAGGAAACGGACGATCCCGGCGACCGAAGATCCACCATGGGCGCGGAATTTCAGACGGATCCACGGCGTGTATTCGCCTACGGCGAGTGCGTGGCTTTCGCCTTGGATTTCCAAAATGTTTTCGCGGATGCGGAAGGGGATTTTTTCGGCGTTTTCCGGGCCTTCGAGCGCTCCTTCGGAGCCGGTGAATAAAGAAAATGTTCCTTGCGAGCCGCGCAGGTCGGGGGTGGACATGGCGCAGAGCAGGCGGCCGTTGAAATCGTCCGGAGGGAAGGTGATGGGCACGCGGAGGATGGTGCTCTCGACGCCGGAGCGGTCGAGGATTTTCCAGAAGGGCTCGCTTTTGCGACGCATCTCGACGGAGGGGCGTTCGAGAGGAATTTCGTATTTGCCGATTTTGAGGACACGCCGCGGGGGGCGAACTTTGGCGGAGGAGAGTTCAGGAGCGTATGTCCGCAGGTCGCGATTGAGAAAATCGAAAATGTTGTGCTTGCCGGGGTTCACTCCGGTGGCGAAGGTGGACCAGGCGACGGGCGAAAGAGGAGGACAAGTGGTGCGGAGGCGGCGATAAGAGCCTTGTTCCTTCAAGCGCGCGAGGTTCGGCATCTTGCCTTCGGCCATCCATCGTTCGGTGAGTTCGGGATCGAGTCCGTCGAGACCGAGGAAGATCAGTTTCTTCACTCGAGCTGCGTGCGGGTTGCGATTTCGGCGGAGGATCATGCGGACCATGCGGAAGGGCCACAGGAGAAGGGACAGGACGGTGGCGAAAAAAGAGAGCACCATCGTGAGGAAGGACCCGAGAAAGGCGAATCCCGCTCCGGGGCCGATGTAGGCGAAGATCGGGTGCATCACCGGATTTTGCCCTCGACGAAGGGAACTTCGAGGACTTTTTCGTGAACGATCGGCCCGTGGCCGAAAAAGCCGTCTTCGCCGAAAAGTTCGCCGTGATCGGAGGTGATGGTGATGTAGGTTTTGCGCGGGACGAGGTCGAAGAGCTCCTCGACAACGGTATCCAGATATTTCACTGCATCGATCTGACGCTGGCGAAGCTCGGCTAGTTTCTTTTGGTTGAAGGGGCGGCGGCGGAGCTTTCCTCCGACGAGGTGCTGATCGAGGTGTTTGAACACGCCGTGGACGCCGCTGATTTTGGGCCACTCGTTTGCAGGCTCGCCGGGAAGGGCATAGGGGTAATGGGTTTCGCCGACGTTCAGGAGATGGAACGACGGTTGGTCCTCGGGAAACGACATTCTGCGAACCATGGCGCGCATGTCGTTGTGGCTGTCCATTAATTTGTACGAATCGAACCCGGTGTTGAGGATGGTGGCGGGATTTAAGACGGGCAGAGAGACCATGGCGTTGGTGCGGTAGCCGATTTTTTTGAGTAGCGCGGGAAGGTAGAGTCGCGGAACGAAGGAACTGAAGTCGAGTCCTTGCGCGCCGAGGCGGTCGTTGAACTTTAGAAAATCGCGGGCGTAGGCGTCGGAAGCGAAGGTATGGCGGGGGTTGGTGTGGGGCATCAGGCCCATCAGCAGGTTGTAATGCGAGGGAGCGGTCCAGGAGGCGTAGGACCAGCGGCGCTCGACTTTGCCGAGTTTGCGCATGGTCTTGGGGCGGGCGGCGACGAAGGCGTCGTAACGGCAGCTATCGAAAACCAGCAGGATATAGTTGTTGCGCGCGGCCGGTTTGCGGGTCACTAACCTATCGTAGCGGAGCGGCGATCGTTCGATCCCCAGGCTGACGCCAGGTGTTATAACCCGGCACGTGAGTGCGGGGATCTGGTTCATCAGGGTGCTCTTCCGGCGGCGGCCTTGTGCCAGTCCCATTCGAAACGGCTTTTCAGAACCAGGCCGGGGCCGCGCGGGCCGAGATCGACGCCGGCTCCCATGTTGATGCTGAAAATTTCCGTGGCATGCCAGTCGCCGCCGAGAAATACCTGGTGGACTTCCGGTTGGGCGCGCGGGGGGACGTTGATGCTCTCGACTTCGCCGTAATATTCGACGGACGGCGAAAATACCTTGCGCTTGAGGCGCAGCAGAATCGCCGGCTCGGCGTTCCAGCCGCGGCGCGTGCCAGGGCCGTGGAGGGCTCGCTCGAATACGGGATTAAAAACGATCTGCCAGCGGGAAAACTCGCGGTCGAGAATGGGGCGAAGTTCGACGCGGCGCGAGTTTTCTTCATATCGCGTCGACTGAAACGAAAATTCCGAAACGAACCCAAGGCGAAAGGGGAGATGCCACGCCTCCGGCGCGTAGAAATGCGGCAGGACGCGCCAGCCGGCGAATTGAGGTGAGTTTCCGGGTTCCCAGGCGCTCAGGAACATGAATCCTACGGCGAAGTTTTCGGAGATGCCGAAGGTCGGTTCCAGGGTCAGGTGCGTTTGATGAGTGGTGGGCAGCAGGGAACCGTTGCCGAACATGGTTCCCTGGCCGACGAAGTTGAGATGCGCTTCCAGGCTGTATTCGCGCCAGGACAGCGGCTCGTATTCGTAGATGTGGATTTCGAACGGGTCCTGCGCCGAGGCTCTCGACAGGCACCAGAGCCCGGCCAGGAGCACGATCCGGGCTCGCATGGAGAGCAGTTTACGCTAGAAGTGGAATCCGATAGTAGCGGTGATCGCACGCGGTGTCACATAGTGGGTTCCGCTGAAGGTGGAGAGGAAATTGTACAGCGCTTCCTTGTTGGCAAGATTAATGACCGTCAGGCGGGCGCTCCATTTATATCGATCGCCGTGGAAGATGTTGTCGTCGCCGACGGCGGCGTCAAACAGATTGCGCGATGCGATGCGCGGCGGGTTGTGATCGTCATTTTCCGTGCCCGCGGCCGGGATGTTGATGAACTTCGAACCATACTTGGATGCGGGGCAGAGGCCGGTGGCGCTGATTGGCGTGATCGGCGTCGCGTAGGTGCTGCCGCAGAAGAGTCCAGCCTGGTATTGCTGGTCGGGAGTCAGGCCCGAAACATCGACGATCGAATCGGTGCCGTTGGGGCCGTTGTTGCAATTGCCTCCGGCGCAGGGAACGGGACCCGCGACTAGGCCGCTATCGTAACGCCAGTTGAAGGAGAACCACATGCCGGCCAGAGGACCTTTCTTCCACGGCTGATATTGCAGATGAGTGGTCTCGTTAAAAAGTTCGTCGTGATCGATGCGGAAGACGGAGCTTCCAGCATAGGGATCGGCGCCGATGCCGCTGATTTGCGGGCCGTAGAAACGGGCGGCAACGCTCGACATGACCACGAAGGCGGTGACGCCGTGGAAATTCGGCATGCTGGCACGAATCGCGTACCCAGGGATTTTGGAGCTTTCCCATTCGATAGGATACGTGATCGGAGTTGCGCCGAGCACGCTGAAGTCGAAGGCCTTGTGGGTGTACTTCCAGATGTACTCGCCGTCGATGACCAGGAACCGGCCGACAGCTTGGGAGATGCCGGCGTGAAATTCATTGCGATGGCCAGGGCTCAGGGGAGCGGTAGTGACGCAGGCGCCTCCAGGGACGGCAGTCTGGAGAGCGTTGATCACGGCGTCGTTGCATCCGAGACTGGCGAGCACCAGGTTTTCATTGAAAGGTGTCTCCATGGTGCGGGCGTAGGAGACTCGCAGCACCGTATTGGTTGGCTTGAAATTGTAAGCGATGCCGACGCGGGGCTCGGCCTGGCGGGCGATGGTGATGCCGTTGTAGAGATCGCCGCGGATACCGAGGTTGAAGGTCCAGTTCCTGATCGAAATCGTGTCCTGCACGTACAAGGCGAGTTCCTTGATGTCGGCGCGGCCATTGAACAGATAAGAGGCGCTGGTCGTGCCGGGGCAGCCGTCGGAAGCAGGCAACTTTCCGGTCCTGGTGAGGTCGTAGCAGGCGAGCAGAGGAATAAAGTTTGGATTCGCCGAGAGGGCTCCGGTGCAATTGGCGGGATTGGTGAGCGAGGCTCCGGTGAACGGGCTGCCATCGGAATTGAGGCAGACCGCGTTGGCGGTGGGATCGACCAGGCCGATGGTGTCGTTCTCGGTGATGAAGGTGTGGCCGTAGGTCAATCCGATTTTCAGGTTGTGGATGCCTTGCACGTAGGAGAGGCTGGCGCGGCCTCCGGCGTTGGTCAGGCGGCGGCTCTGGGCAATGCTTTGAGATTGCAGATCGGGAGTGAGGTCGGCAAAGGGATTGTCGCTGGGGTAGTAGTTGTATTGATCCTGGCGGACGTAGGCTCCAAAGGTGAAAATCGTGTGGGTATTGATGAGCCGCGTCCAACTGGGAGCGATATTGAAGGTTCGAATCTTGGATCGCTGATCCTGCGCGCCGACCATCTGGCCATTGGGACCGAGGCCTCCGTTATCGACCACCAGGCCGTTCCAGGCGGTGGCATTTTGCGCGTCATAAGAGTTCGGCGTCTGGAACCAGGAGCGGGTGAACTGAAAATTCAGGTTCACTGTGTCGGCGGGTGAGAGCTTGAAGTCGACGCGGTCGAAAATATTCTGCTCATTGCCGTGGTCGTGGATGGTGGCAAACTCCGAACCATCGAGAAACCGGCTGGTATTTAATCCACTGAAGGAGGTGAAGTTGCCAAACTTCTGGTTTCCGTTGGAGAGGTTGAAGCCTCCGTTCGAGGAACCGAAGCTGCCGTAGGATGCCGTGATGTCGCCGTGAGGAATCGAGCTACCCAGGCCGGAACGGGTGGTGGCGACAATCACGAGACTGGTTTTACCGCCATATTCGGCGGGAGGCGCGCCTTCGATCACCTCCATCGACTGGACGGCCTCTACTGGAAGCTGATTCGAGAAGACCTTGCTTTGCTGATCCGTGATAGGCTGGCCGTCGATAGAAAATGAGTTGGAGGCATGATCGCCAAGTCCGTGGAAGAGACCGTTGGAATCGGCTGAAACACCCGGCGATGCGAGGGTCACGAGTGAACTTAATGACGACGACGCGCTTTCGAGGGGAAGCTTGTCGAAAAGCGCGCGGTCGATGTCGGTGTGAGTGGAGGGATCCGTTTCGACGAGGTCTCCTCCCGTTTCCGAGACAGTTACGCTTTCGCTCGCCGCGCCCAGCTTCAGCGTCATCTTCATGTCGACGGGCACCGAAGATCGGATGTTCAAGTCCTGATGGGTAGTCTGAAAATTGGGCGCGGATGCGGATGCGTGGTAGTTGTTGAAAGGGACATTGTCGAACTCGAAGTTTCCCTGAGCGTCCGTTTGTGTCGTGCGGTTATACTGCGAAACGGGGTTCGCGATGGAGACAGTTGCGCCTTTGATGACGCCTCCGGACGGGTCCACCACAGAGCCGCGGACAACTCCAGATCCGCTGCTGATGGTCTGTGCGGAAAGGAATGAGCCGATAAGCAGAAATAGAGCGGCCAGCGCGAGGACTTTTTTCATAACCGTCAGTATGGGTGGAGACCTCCTCGGAGCCTAATGCTTAATGACGAGCGGTCGACACTTTTCGATGAGTGGGAAGTTCCAAGCCATAAGTGGACTGGACGATTAAAGTTGAAGCATGCGCCGGATATTGTGTGCCTGGCGTTTGCTGACGACAAATTCCTGTTTATTGCTGAGCGTCAATATCCAGCGATGGCTGGTGATAGCGGTCATTTTCCGGACGTGATCGGTGTTGACGATCGCGCCGCGGTGTATACGCTGAAAACACGGGACAGGCAGGGTAGCCTCGACGGACCGAAGTGTCTGGGTAGCCAGGAACCGGCGCTGGGCGGTGACGATCCAGACCATCACGCCCTCCGCTTGCAGGGCGAGGACCTCGTCGAAGTCGAGCAGGAAGTAGTCGCGTCCAATGCGCCCCACCATCTTGCGGGGAGCTGCGGATGCCGAGGCTATTTTAGCCAGCTCGCGGGCAATCTCGCGCGGCTTGCCAAGCAGGGTCTTGGCGCGGTCGACCGCCTTTTCCAATCGCTCTCTACGGACGGGTTTCAGCAGATAGTCGATGGCTCCGGCTTCAAAGGCTTCGATGGCGTGCTGTTGGAATGCCGTCACGATGACAATGACTGGGAGGTGAGTTCCGCCGAGGCGGCGGACGACTTCGAAGCCGTCGAATTCGGGCATCTGGAGATCGAGGAACACAAGGTCCGGTTGCAGGTCAACGATCAGTCGCAGCGCTTCCTTGCCGTCGTCCGCTTCGCCGACAAGGTCGATATCGGACATTAGACTCAGTTCATCGCGCAGGATCTGGCGTGCGACCGGTTCGTCGTCCACAATGAGGGTTTTGATCGCCCGGTCCATCTTATTCGTATACCCGGATTTCGTCACGAAGACGAGAAAATAGTCACGGGCGGGGTCCAGAAAAAGGTGGACGGGCGCGGAATGAAAGTTAGCGGACTGGCGCCGGGCTTACGCCACCGGTGTTAGGGTGGCACGTTCCAGCGCGGCGGCGATGGCGGGATCGAAGGCGAATTGCGACTGGCGGACGACTTCCAATACCGCTTCCTCCATGGTCATGGCCGGCTTGCCTTTTTCCGGATTCACCAGCAGGTCCAGCGCTTCGGCGACGGCGACGATGCGGGCGGAGAGGGGAATGTCGTTGCCGCGAACTCCAGCGGGGTATCCGTTTCCGTCCCAGCGCTCGTGGTGGGACGTGGCGATTTCGAGCGGCAGCCGCAGGCCCGGGCTCTGGCCCAGAATTTTTCCGGCGGCGATGACGTGTGTGCGGAGAATCCTGCGTTCCGAGAGGTCGAGGTTCCCGTTGCCGCGAATTCCTTCGGGAACGGCCAGCATTCCTATGTCATAAACGCGAGCGGCGCTTTCCATCTGCGCGGCTTCGGTTGTCGACAATCCCACGGCTTTGGCCAGCAGCGCTACCGATTTGCTGACGCGATTGGCTCGCTCCGCCTGCCGCGGATCCAGGCACGCGATGGTGGCGAAGAGTCTTTCCACCACTTCGTTTGCTGTATCGGCAGACTTGGGCTTGGGAGCGGCGCCGCGCTGGAGTTGAAGAAACGCAAACCGGGTCTCGAGCACATTTCGCACGCGCAGCAGAAGATCGACCTGCTCGACCGGCTTGGTCAGGAAATCCCGGGCTCCGAGAGAAAGCGCTTTTAGTTTGGCCAGCGGAGTGATGTCGGCGGTCAGCACCAGGATGGGCATGCGATGCTCTTTGCCCGGCCGCAGGGCGAGCTGGTCGAGAATGTCGTAGCCGCTGGGCGGAGGCATGTTCAGGTCGAGGACCAGGAGGTCTGGATTGAGTTCTTCGCACATGCGCACGGTTTCGCGCGAATCGGTGGTGGAAAAGACGTTCCCGTAGCCGGCCTTGCGCAGGATCTGCTCCAGCAGCGCGACACCATCCTCGTGGTCGTCGACGAGGACAATTTTCGCGTCGCGAATATTTCCCTGATTGAGGAGTTGCTCGATGATCATATGGTGGGTTCTTCCAAAATGTGACGGACGGTTTCCAGGAATTGCGCTACTTCGACCGGTTTCGACAGGCAGGCGCGTGCGCCGGCGTCGCGAACCTGGCCTTGCGTGCCGGGCAGGGGATCCGCGGTCAGCACGACGACCGGGATGGACGATGTCCGGGCATCGGCCTTTAGCTGGTTCAAAACCTGGACGCCGGACATGTCCGGCAAATGGAGGTCCAGCAGGATCAGATCGGGAGCATGAAGGCGCGCCATCTCCAGGCCGAGGTTTCCCTGCATAGCGGAAATCAGGCGGATGGTCGAGTCGCCTTTCAGTTTCGCTCGCTTGAGGATGCCGCGGATCAAATGAATGCTGACCACGGCGTCTTCGATATAGAGCACGGTGGGTCCGGTCGCGGGCTTCGAGTCGAGGGGCTGGCGGGCCCGCTCCATGGGCGCCGTCTCGAACCGCGGAAGCTGGATCCAGAAGGTACTGCCGGAGCCAGGGACGCTTTCGACTCCGATCGAGCCGCCCATCAGTTCGACGATTTTCTTTGAGAGGGCGAGGCCAAGGCCGGTGCCCTGGATCTTGGTGCGTTCCGCTCCCAGGCGTTCGAATGGCTGGAACAGTTTAGTCTGCTGCTGGGGGGGAATTCCGCCGCCGGTATCGGCGATTCTAATGCGAACCTGGTCGCCCAACGCTTCCTCGGTCACGGTGACGCTGCCATTGGCACGGTTGTACTTGATGGCGTTGCTAAGCAAATTGAGAAATACCTGGATCAATTTTTGTTGATCGGCCAGCACCGAGCAGACGGCCGCGGGTTCGACGCGCAACTCGATCTTATTCTCCGGGAGCATCGGTTCCACGAGCTCGACCGCTTCGCGAATGGCATCGGCGATCTTCACCGGCTCCAGTTCGATGGCGCGGCCGCCGGCTTCAATACGGGAGATATCGAGAACCTCGTTGATCAGCTTCAGCAGATGCTTTCCGGCTTTCAGGATTCGATCGACGTTGGACCGCTGCGAGTCGGTCAGGTCGTCCAATTCGAGAAGCTGGGTGAAGCCAAGAACCGCGTTCATGGGAGTACGAAGCTCATGACTGGCGCGCGAGAGGAACTGGCCCTTGGCGCGATTGGCGCGCTCGGCATCGTCCTTGGCGGCACGGAGTTCGCGTTCATTCCGCCGGCGCTGGCAGTGCTCCACCACCGCATCCGCCAGGTCGGACAGGATGCCGCGCTCACGCGCGTCCAGGTCCGGCCGCGGCTCAGTGTCCATGATGCAAAGTGAGCCCACATTGTAGCCGTCGCGCGTGCGCAAGGGCGCTCCGGCGTAGAAGCGGATACCGGGGTCGTCGCAAACCAGCGGACTGGCCGCGAACCTCGCGTCGCGCAGAGCGTCCCGCACCACCAGCACGTCATCGCTGAGAATCGTCCTGGAGCAGAAGCTCCACGATCGGGGTGTCTCGTCAAAGTCGACTCCGATCCGCGATTTGAACCACTGCCGGTCCTGGTCGATCAGGGAGATCGCCGCCATCGGCACTCCGAAGATATTGCGCGCCAGCCGAGTGATCCGGTCGAAGGCGGCTTCGGGCGGCGTGTCCAGAATCTCCAGGGCCTGGAGCGTCTTCAGCCGGGCGGTTTCGTTGAGAGGTTCGGTGGCGGTCATGCTGTCAGGTCTCATATCGGCGAAAAACCGAGGGCGAGAGGGCAAATAATTTTCGAAACCACTGCCGCAACGAGTCCTAAATTTTCACCATTAGCGGTTCGATAAGCCTCTTGAGCGGCGAATTGCCCAAACGGCGAACGAATGATACAAGACCAAGAGATCCTTACTGAATTCATTATCGAGACCAACGAAAACCTGACCCGTTTGAATCAGGATCTGGTGGCGATCGAATCGCGTCCCAAGGACGCGGAGCTTCTGGCGAGCATTTTCCGGACGTTCCATACCATTAAAGGAACGACCGGATTTCTGGGCTTCACGCGCCTGGAATCCCTGACCCACATCGCCGAGAACATCCTGAGCCAGGTGCGCAATTTCGAACGCGACCTGACGCCGGAACTGGTTTCCCTCATTCTGGAGACCACCGACGTGGTGACGGGGCAACTGGCGGTGATCGAGTCCACCGGGCAGGAATCGCCGGTATCGAATGAAAATCTGGAGGCGCGTCTGCGCCGGTTCGCGGAGCAAGGCGGGGCGTCCGAACCCGAGCCCGCGCCCGAGGATGCGGCGGAGCCGGAGATGGCGCCCGCAGTCGTGGCCGATCAGAACCCATCACAAAAAGGACCGTCGGCGGCCGATTCCACCATTCGCGTGGATGTGGCGATGCTCGACAAGCTCATGAATCTGGTGGGGGAGCTGGTGCTGTCCCGCAACCAGATTCTGCAATACGCCGTGCGCCACGATGATGCCGCGCTGGGAGCCAGCTCCCAGCATCTCAACCTGATTACCACCGAACTTCAGGAAGGCGTCATGAAGACGCGCATGCAGCCCATCGGCACGGTGTGGAACAAGCTGCCGCGCGTGGTGCGCGATATGTCGAACGCCACGCACAAGAACATCAAGCTGGAAATGGACGGCGCGGATACGGAGTTGGACCGGACCATCATTGAGGCCATTAAAGATCCCTTGACGCACCTGCTGCGCAACGCCTGCGATCACGGCCTGGAAACCGCGGAGATCCGGACGGCGGCGGGCAAGCCCGCGCAAGGGACGCTTTCCATGCGCGCGTTTCACGAAGGCGGCCACGTCAACATCGAAATCGCCGACGATGGCGCGGGCATCGATCCGCAAAGGGTCAAGAACAAGGCCCTGGACAAAGGGCTGATCCGGGCCGATCAGGCCGAGCGCATGGAAGACCGCGACGCCATCCAGCTGATCTTTTTGCCGGGATTCTCGACGGCGGAGAAGGTCACGAATATTTCCGGCCGCGGCGTGGGCATGGACGTGGTGAAAACCAATGTCGAGCGCATCGGCGGGGTGGTGGAGGTGGCGAGCCAGAGGGGAGTGGGCACTACAGTGCGCATCAAGATCCCGCTCACGCTGGCCATTATTCCGGGCCTGGTGGTGATGAGCGGAGGTCAGCGCTACGTCATTCCTCAAGTCAGCCTTCAGGAACTGATTCGACTGGAAGGCGACGGGCTCGCGAAAGGTATCGAGAAGATCGGGAGCAATCCGGTGCTGCGCAGGCGCGGGCGGCTGCTGCCGCTGGTGTATCTGAATCAGGCGCTGGGGCTGCCGGCCGGTGAGTCAATCGAGGTCGCGAATATCGTCGTTTTGCAAGCCGAAGATCGCCAGTTCGGACTGGTGGTCGATAGCATTCTCGATACGCAGGAAATTGTGGTGAAGCCTTTGGGCAAGCAGCTGAAAAAAGTGGATTCGTTCGCCGGAGCCACCATCATGGGCGATGGCGGGGTGGCGCTGATCCTGGATGTGGTCCGCGTCGGACGCCGCGCGGGCGTGGTTTTGGAACGCGAAGGAAGGGACGCTCGCCAGGAGCAGGAACGCCACGCGGCCGACGATTCGAAGACGTATCTGCTGTTCCGCGCCGCCGGCCTGCGCCGGGCCGCGGTGCCACTGGCCGAAGTGAGCCGCCTGGAAGAATTCCCGCAATCGTCGATTGAGTTCGCCGCCGGACGGCCGGTGATTCAGTATCGGGGGGAAATCCTGCCGCTGATTTCGCTGGGACGGGTGCTGGGCACCGCGCAAAAGGAAACGGCCTTCCGAAGAGACCCGGTGCAGGCGGTGGTGTTCCGCTGCGGAGAGCGTTCGGTGGGTCTGCTGGTGGACGAGATTATCGACATTGTCGCCGATGTGGTGGAAGCGCCGGCGCAGGGAGGCGTGTTGCGTTCGACGCGGATCGACAAAAAAGTGACCGACCTGATCGATCTTAAGGCGCTGACCGACGCATGCGCCGGCGATCTGCTGCCCGATCTTTCTCAATCGCTCGACGCGTTGCGCGCCGGAGTGGTGCACGATTGGGCGCAAACCGAATTAGTGGAGACTACCCGATGAGCACGGTTCGTTTTGCGACGTTTTCGGTGGCCGGCATGTTCTGCGGCATCGATGTGACCGAGGTGCAGGAGGTCCTGAAGTATCAGGAGATGACGCCCGTGCCGCTGGCGCCCGGCGTGATCCGGGGCCTGATCAATCTGCGCGGCCAGATCGTGACCGCGGTCGATTTGCGGCGCCGCTTCGACCTTCCCGAACGCGCCGCGGACCAGAAGCCGATGAACATGGTGCTCCGTTGCGACGGCGGCGCGGTGAGCCTGCTGGTGGACGAAATCGGCGACGTGGTGGAAGTGGACGAAGCCGAACGGGAGCCGACGCCGAGCACGATGGATCCGTTGCATCGAGAGGTAGTGGAGGCGGTATTCAAGCTGGATGGAAAACTGTTGCTCGCGATCCATACCGGAAAACTGATGCAGCTTGAAGTGGAAGTTTAGGGACAGAATGAAAATGACTTTTGGAAAGAAACTGACGATCGCTTTCGCGGTGATGCTGATCGCCACACTGGCGGTGGGAGTCGCCGCCTGGACCGGGCTCAGTGGGCTAAGCGCCGAGTTTGAACGGGCTGCGGAAAACGATTCGAGGAAATTGGACCTGGCCGCCAATATACAGCTTGCGCTTGCGGAGATGAATTCGCTCGAGCGCGGCCAGGAAGCGAAGATGCTTGCGAACGATCCGGCTAGGGCCCGGGAGTTTGAGGGCTCATTTAGCCAGTACCGGAACCGAGCCTCCAGTCTGATTGGAGAGTGCCGGCGGCTTGTTCGCCTGGAGCGCGCCATACGAGATCTGGATGCGTTGGAAAAGGGGATCTCAGCCTGGAGTTCCGACCACCAGGAATTCTGGCAGGCGCTGGAAGACAGGCAAACCAGGAAAGCACTCGCCATTCATCGCCAACGTATCGTTCCTCTGGTGCAGGAAACATCAAGAGCAACAGCCGACCTAACCGACCTTCAACAACACGTTTTGGCCGATGCGATCGCGGCGGGCCGGACGCAAAAGACCCGTAGCAACTGGACCGTCGCCACCTCGTTGGTTCTGTTCCTTGCCGTTTGGGGAATTGCACTGTGGGTGGTCCGCCGCGCAAGCGCGGAGCAGGAGCGCGAAGCGGAGTTCAAGACTGTCGCTGCCGCCGACCTGGCCCGACTCCTCGAAAAGATCGAGCAAAACTCCGAAGGCCTGACAGCATCCTCCAACGAGCTAACGGGAATCAGCCAGCAAATGGCCGGCGCGGCGGAAGAGACCGCCGTTCAGGCTAACGTTGTTTCGGCGGCCAGCGAGCAGGTATCGAAGAACGTCGAAATCGTCGCTACCAGCGCCGAAGAACTGATGGCTTCCATTCGCGAAATCTCGAAGAGCTCCAACGAAGCGGCGCGCGTGGCGAAGAACGCTTCGGGCGTGGCCGAGCAGACCAATCTGCGCATCGGCAAGCTGGGCCAGTCGAGCATCGAAATCGGGCAGGTGATCAAGGTCATCACGTCGATCGCGCAGCAGACCAATCTGCTGGCGCTGAACGCGACCATCGAAGCGGCGCGGGCCGGAGAAGCGGGCAAGGGATTCGCAGTGGTGGCCAATGAAGTGAAGGAACTGGCGAAGCAGACGGCGCTAGCGACGGAAGAGATCGGCCAGAAGATCGGCGCGATTCAGACCGATACCAAGGACGCGGTGGAGGCAATCGCCGAAATCACCGAGATCATCAACCAGGTGAACGATATTTCGAATACCATCGCCTCGGCGGTCGAAGAGCAGACAGTAACCACGACGGAGATCGGCCGCAACGTGCAGGAAGCGGCGAAGGGGTCAGGCGAAATTACCAACAACATCGCCGGAGTGGCGATTGCGGCGAAATCGACGGCCGAGGGCGCGCAGAACGTGCAGCGGTCCTCGCAATCGGTGAGCGAAATGGCCGGCCAACTCGGCCTGTTAGTAGCGAATAAGACGAATTGAAAGACCAACCCATGAAAAACCGACTGGAGACACAAATGAGCTTTGGAAAGAAACTGGCGATCGCGTTCGCGATGATGCTCGCCGCAACGTTGGCCCTCGGCGTCGCCTCGCTGACCGGCATCAGCTCGCTGAACAGCGAGTTCGACAATGCCGCTCTGAAGACCACGAAGAAGATCGACCTGGCAGGCCGGATGTCAACCACGGTTTCTCAGATGCTGTCCTTGGAAAGAGGCGTGCTCGTGCGCACGGCAATGAAGCAAGAGTCGAAGGCGGAGGACTATCACAACCAGTTTGGGACCGCTTCCAAGCTCCTGGCCGATCAATTGGCAGAGATTCGACTTTTGCTGGTACTCGAAAAGGCCAAGGCGGATGTCGCGGCCATTGAACGGGGGTTAAGCACATGGATTCCAGCGCACGAGGACCTCTGGCGGGCGGCGCGAAAGAACCAAGCCGCGTCTTCGATGGCCATCTACGACGAGCATACGCTTCCGCAGGCGAAGGAAATGCAGAAGGCCGCGGAGGATCTCGAAGAGCTCCAAAACACGACTCTCAAAGAAGCCGTGGAAAGCGGTCACTCTCAAGTATCCCGCAGCAACTGGATTGTCTCCCTGGCGATTGTTCTGTTCCTGGCAGTTTGGGGAGTGGCATCGTGGGTTGTCCGCCGCTCCAGTATCGAGCAGGAGCGCGAAGCCGAAGCGAAGGCCACTGCCGCCGAGAATCTCACGCAGTTGCTTGCAAAGATTGAACAGAATTCCGAGGGCCTCACGGCGTCTTCGGCCGAGCTCACGGGCATCAGCCAGCAGATGGCCGGCGCGGCGGAAGAGACCGCCGTTCAGGCTAACGTTGTTTCGGCGGCCAGCGAACAGGTATCGAAGAACGTCGAGATCGTCGCCACCAGCGCCGAAGAACTGATGGCTTCGATCCGCGAAATTTCGAAGAGCTCCAATGAAGCGGCGCGGGTGGCGAAGAACGCCTCGGGCGTCGCCGAGCAGACCAATCTGCGCATCGGCAAATTGGGCCAGTCGAGCATCGAAATCGGGCAAGTGATCAAGGTCATCACGTCGATCGCGCAGCAGACCAATTTGCTGGCGCTCAACGCGACCATCGAAGCGGCGCGCGCCGGAGAAGCAGGCAAGGGATTTGCAGTAGTGGCGAATGAAGTGAAGGAACTCGCCAAGCAGACGGCGCAGGCGACCGAAGAGATTGGCCAAAAAATCGGCGCGATTCAAACGGACACCAGGGACGCGGTGGACGCCATCGCCGAAATCACCACCATCATCAACCAGGTGAACGACATTTCAAACACTATCGCGTCGGCGGTCGAGGAGCAGACGGTCACCACAACCGAGATCGGCCGCAACGTGCAGGAAGCGGCGAAAGGCTCGGGCGAAATCACCAATAACATCGCCGGCGTCGCGATTGCCGCGAAGACGACGGCCGAGGGCGCGCAGAACGTGCAGCGTTCGTCGCAATCGGTAAGCGAAATGGCCGGTCAGCTGGGAATTTTGGTCACGCAGGATAAATCGAGGTTCTAAATGCCACAGGCCATGGTAATCGACGATTCGCGCGCGATGCGCATGATCCTCAGCAAATGCCTGAAAGGGTTCGGCTGGGAGGTCGCGCAGGCGGTGAACGGCAGGGACGCGCTCGCGCAGATTCACCAGGAGGGGCCGCGCGTGGAGCTGTTCCTGGTGGATTGGAACATGCCGGAGATGAACGGTCTGGAGTTCGTCAAGAGCCTGCGCTCGGAAGCGCAATTCGACTCGATTCCGGTAATGATGGTGACCACGGAGACGGAGACGGACCAGATGCTGGCCGCGTTGGAGGCGGGCGCGAACGAGTACGTGATCAAGCCGTTCACCACCGAGACGATCGAAGACAAGCTGCGCATGCTGGGCCTGCTGGACTCATGAATCCGAGGAGACAAATCCCGCCCGGCGGCAAGCTGCGAGCTTTGGTGGTCGACGATTCCGTCGTGATCCGGCGGCTGGTGACGCACGCGCTTTCAGAGGACCCGGAAATCGAGGTGGTCGGCTCCGCGCCCGACGGCGTGATCGCGCTGGCCCGGATTCCGCAGTTGAATCCGCACGTGGTGACGCTCGATATCGAGATGCCGCGCATGGACGGCCTGGCGACGCTACGGGAGATCCGAAAACAGTATCCCGACATTATCGTGATCATGTTCAGCACGCTTACGGAGCGGGGAGCGGCGGTCACCATGGAAGCGCTGGCGCTGGGCGCGCACGATTATGTGGCCAAGGCGTCGAACACGGGGTCGCTCGACCGCTCTCTTGAAAATCTGCGGGGCGAATTAATCCCGAAGATCAAACAGTTTTTTCAGTTTGCCCGGGGCGTGGCTCAGCCCGTGCCGTCGCCGGGCGTGCCGCGAATCGTCACGGCATTCAAAGGCCCGCGGCTGCATCCGCAGGCGGTGGTGATCGGCGTTTCGACCGGTGGTCCGACGGCGCTGGCCGCCATCGTTCCCAAATTGCCGGCCGATTTTCCGCTGCCGATCCTGATCGTCCAGCATATGCCTCCGATGTTCACGCGGCTCCTCGCCGAACGCTTACAGGCGCAGACCAAACTGCGCGTGCTGGAAGCGAGCGAAGGGACGCGCATCAAGCCGGGCCTGATCCTGATCGCGCCGGGGAATTTCCATATGCGCGTGCGGCGCAGCGGAGGGAAGGATTCGGTCACGCTCGACCAGTCGCTGCCCGAAAACTCCTGCCGGCCGTCGGCCGACGTGCTGTTTTGTTCGGCGGCGGAGGCCTATGGCGGCGCGTCCATCGGCGTCGTCCTGACTGGTATGGGAAAGGATGGTTTCCGCGGCTGCGAAGTTTTGAGGGGCCAAGGCGCGTACATCATCGCGCAGGATGAGGCGTCGAGCGTGGTTTGGGGAATGCCGGGGTTCGTTTCCAAAGGCGGCCTGGCCGACGCGACGGTCAGCCTGCAGTCGGTCGTACCGGAAATTCTAGGACATCTTTGATATGAAAACAGCCGAGAATATGACGACAGCGGCCATTACACCCGATAATTACGCGTTCCTGCAGCAGTATATTTACCGCGAGTCGGGCATTGTTCTCGAGCCAGGCAAGCATTCGCTGCTCGACGTTCGATTGTTGCCGATCGTGAAGACGGCGCAACTCCAAACCATCAACGACCTGTGCGCGTTACTGAAAGCCACCGGCCCCAGTCACGTAAAACAGGCGGTGGTGGAGGCGATGACCACCCACGAAACGCTGTTCTTTCGCGATCACAACGCCTTTGAGGCGCTGCGCACCGTGATTCTGCCGAAGCTGAAGGTGCTGCGCGCGTCGACGCAGCGGCTCACGATCTGGTCGGCCGCCTCGTCGTCGGGGCAGGAAGCGTACAGCCTGGGCATGATGCTGATGGAACTCGGCATGGCCAGTTGGAAAATCGACATTTTAGGCACCGACCTTTCGCATCGCATTCTGGAACGCGCGCGCACTGGCCGCTATGCGCAGATTGAAGTGAATCGCGGACTGCCCGCCGCATATCTGGTGAAGTATTTCAAGCGCCACGGCCTGGAATGGGAAGTCAGCGAACCGGTGCGGCGCATGGTCCGCTTTCGGCAGGCGGACCTGCGGCAGTTACCGCGCCTGCTCGGGCCGTTCGACCTGGTGCTGTGCCGGAATGTCCTGATCTATTTCGACATGGAGACCAAGACCAAGATCCTGCAATCGATACGGGGGACCATGGCGGGGGGCGGCATCCTGCTGCTGGGCGGGTCGGAAACACTGCTGAATATCGACGCTGCGTTCGAAAGAAAACTTGCCGGTCCGGCCGTCTACTACGAGAAGAATTCATGATAGAACTCCTGCCTTACACATCCGACATCCACCAGTTCACGGAAAGCGTTTTCCGGAGTATGTTAGGGGTGGACGTCGAGCCATGCGACGCGCCCTTGCCGGCCACCGAAGTCATCACCGGGGCGATATACTATGCCGGTTCCTGGAAAGGAGCCACGCTGCTGCAATGCGAGCCTGGCGAGGCCTACGAGTTCACGGCGCGCATGATGGGCGTTCCGCGCCCGACGTGTTTCGACGACGATGTGCGCGATGCGATGGGAGAAATCACGAACATCATCGGCGGGAATATGAAGCCAATTCTGCCTCGCGGCGTAGGCTTGTCGATGCCGTCGGTTGTGTATGGTCGTCCGTCGGCGCTCCGGCTGTGCGGCGATGTTCCTTTGGTGCGGCTGGCATTTTCCTGCGAACTGGGGGTGTTCTGGCTGACGATCATGGGGCTGCCCGAAGACCGGCAGTGACCCATCTGGCGGCGTATGCGCGGCGTGATGCTCGCCAGCGACGGCATGAAAACACCGGGCTCGCGGGGAGGGGGCGAAAAAATGGAGACAGCCCGCTCTGTCCACTGGCGTCGCGACGGGGAGCGCTGGCGCGAGGGTGCGTAGGCCTCATCGCGCAATTTAGTGCCACTGCGGATTCTTCGAAAGACTCGCCAGATTCGCGATGATGCGGAACGCTCCGGGGACGCCGGTCGGCAGCTGGCGATAGAGCGCGAAGGCATCATATATATAGAAGCCTTTTCCGTACCGCGCGAGTAACAGGCCTCCCTTTTGCGGGTCCTGCTCCGGATCGTGGGTTTCCACCAGCGGCTGATAGCGCGGATCCCAACTTCTGAGGAACCCGTGGCCGCGTTCCTCCACCCATCCGTTGAAATCCGCAGCGGTGATCTTGTTCGGCCAGGAGAACGCGGGATTATTCGGCTCGACCAGCACGACGGGGGAATTTTCGTCCACCACTTTTTGCGGATTCGCGCCCAGCGTGAATGGATACGGCCCATAGTCGTGATCGAAGTCCTGCAAATTGTATTGAACGATCAGCACGCCTCCATTTTTCACATAATCCATCAAGCGCGCATTGGCCGATTTCAGATCCTGGCGAACGGCGTAGGCACGGGTGCCGAGGATGATCGTGTCGTAGACGGACAAGTCTCCGTGCGTCAGATCGGAGGTCGCCAGAATGCGCACGTTCATGCCGAGATTTTCGAGCGCCTTCGGCACATCGTCGCCGGTACCAGGAAGAAATCCGACGTGCAGGCCGGGGGCCGATTTCACGTCGACGCCGACTGCTTTATAGGTCGCGGGCCGGTAGAAAGGATAGGGACGCACGCCGGGATAACCGGTCAGGTGGTAGCCCTCGGCGTACGACTTTCCTCGATATTCGGCCACTGCGGTAATGGTGTACGGTGCAGGTTTGACGGCGTCGGGCGTGACGGAAAACACCAGCGTCTGATCCTCGCCATCGCGCGAAAAGGAGAACGCCGCCTCTGGCGGAGTTGACCGCCAGCCCGCCGGTAGTGTCAGACGGAGTGTCCCCTGTGCAGGTCCTTTGACGTTGCTGTGGACGGTGCAGGTGAAGGCGAACGACTTCGATTCGAGGGGAACCGCCCCGGCCGTGGGCGAGACTGACACGGAGATGGCCGGCGCGACAATCAGCGGATTTTCAATCATGCCGATTCCCGGCACTCGCTCGCTGGTCTGCACATCCTGCGCGACTTGGAACGGCACGCCATGATAGGAAAGCCGAGCATGAGCCGCAAGAGGATAAGGCGCGGTGGGCAGATTTCTGTAGCGGGCGTCGATCAGGTCGTAATACGGCTGCTCTTCGTCCGGCCGGGTGAAATAAGGACGAGTGATTGCGGCATCCGGCGGAACGGTGACGTCGAAGCGCCACTGCGCCAGAGTGCCGGCCTTCACTTCGCCGGCCGCGGGGCCCGCGGGACGGGCATTCCAGTTCTTCCCATCCGACGGGATCACCTCGACCGATGCCACCGCGATGTTTTCCGGGCCTTCGTCATAGATCTGGGCGTCGACTCCGAAAGACTGCTGGGGAATCGCGATGGTGAACGTCGGGCCGCCGCCGCGTCCCGCTCGCGCTGCTAAAAAAGCAGCATCGGTGCTGGATTGGGCGCCGCGCCCGCGACCGCCGCGTCCAGGCTCTTCGGCCACCACCGTGGTCTGGAACGAAATCTCCAGCGACGCGGCCAGCGCCTTCTCAAATTGCTGTTCTTTCACCCGCAGTTCGAAGAGCACGTCGCTCTTTCCCGGCTCGGCGAGCCCGCTCGAGCGGACGCTCTCCGTCAGCGCGCGCGTTGCTTTAAGCCCTTCGGCTAGCACCGGCGCTACGCCCGACGGCCGCTCCACGGCGTACTGTTTCATGGCGTCCGATGCCAGGCGGGAAATCGCGGCCAACCCGTCTTTCAAAAATTTCGTGTCGCCGTTAGCCAGAGTGGCGATGCCGCTGATGCTGACGTCGATTCCGTCGTAGAAGGAAGCCTCTTTCTCCGCGGCCGGCGCGCGCGATCCGTATCGATGATAGGCGCTGTTGTACACCACCGGGGCCGGCAGCGTGCCTCCGCCGTTTTGCGTCTTCTGGAATCCCAGCCCCTCGCGCGCGATTTGCAGGTACGTCAGTCCCGACGCCGGAGCGGGGACACCTTCCGGAATTTCGAGTGTCGTTGAAGGTCCTTTGTCCGACCACTTCTGATTCACGTAGTCGAAGAATCGCACCGGGACGAATTTGTCGATGGCGTAATCGTACATGCCTTCGGCCGTCACCTGGAAAAACGGCACGCGCGCGTAGACTTTCAGCGGCGACCAGGGCCTCAGCCCTTCTCGGATTTGTTCCGGAAATTTCGTCGGATCTCCGGCCGCGACAAACGCTTCCTGCGCCATCTGCCCAGCTACCTGATGATTTCCATGGCCGTCGGTGGGCGCGCCGACGAACACCGAAGTCACTACCAGGGGCCGCACCATGCGCAGTACCCGCACCGCATCCGACAGCACCCGTTCATGACCCCATTTCTCCAGCGCTTCTTCGCGCGTCTTCGAAAATCCGTAATCAATGACGCGGGAAAAATATTGATCCACGCCCATGTAGCGGTCGGCGACCAGCAGTTCCTGGGTGCGGATCAGGCCCAAGGCATCGTACATGTCCATGGACATGACATTCTGCCCGCCTTCGCCGCGATTCAGCGTCATGAGGCTGGTGCGCGCGCCGAGTCCTCGCGATTCGTAGGCCAGCATGCCGCCGTCTTCGTCGTCGGGATGGGCGGTGAACAACATCAGGCTGGCGCGCGTCTGGAGCGAACGCAGCAACCTGGTCAGGCCCGCCGCGCCCCTATCCGGCGGGGCTTCAAAGGCGTCCGTAGACGTTTGTTGCGCCAATAATGCCCACACCCCGCCTGCCAAAAATGCAGTGATGCCGAGTGCGCGAAGTAGTTTTTTCATAAGGCGGGTCTATGTTCCCAATATGATACATTTGAGCTACAAAAAGATTCTGCAACTTTCGATGTCGATTAACATCACATGCAGAAAAGGGGTTTTACTCTTATGGCAAGAATATCTGTACTTTTGGCAATCCTACTGACGCTGGTCCTGGGCATTTCCTTTGCCCAGACGCAGGCGATTAACGGCAGTGTTCGCGGCCGGGTTACGGATCCCGCGGGCGCGGCCGTGCCCGCCGCGGCGGTCAACGTGACGAATATCGCCACCGGCTTCGCGCGCGATACCCAATCGAACGACGACGGCTATTTCGTGATTCCGAATCTGCCCATCGGCACATATACCGTGACGATCAAGAAAGAAGGCTTCGAAACCCAGCGCCACACTGGCGTGGTTCTCGATGCCGGAACCGAGGGTGTCATCGATTCGGCTTTGAAGGTCGGATCGGTTTCCACCACCGTCGAAGTCACCGGAGGCGCGCCCGTCATCGAGCCGTCGCGCGTATCCACAGGCCGCACCATCAGCCAGATGGAGGTCGACAATCTGCCGCTGACTTCACGCAATCCTTACAACTTCCTGCTGTTCCAGCCCGGGATCAGCGGACACCCGAATCCGGAACTCGGTGTTCCGCGCGTCGTCAATACCAACGGCCTGGATAACCGCGTGCAGTATCAGCTGGACGGGATGCCGGATACGGAAAGCGATCAGTACGGTTTGCGCCTGTTCGCGATCTCCGACAGTTACGTTCGCGAAGTGCAGGCCGTATCGAACAGCTTCTCCCCGGAATTCGGCCGCACCACGGGCGACATTTACAACGCCATCACCAATTCCGGCACCAACCAGTTTCACGGCGAGTTTTACTTCATCGGCCGCCCTCCGGGTTGGAGCGCCCGCCCCATCCTGCTGGCGTCGAACCAGATCAACCCCGGCATCGATCTGCACGATTACTCGATGAACGCGGGCGGTCCCATTAAGAAGGACAAAATTTTCGTCTTCGGCGCCTACGAGCATCTGCTGCGCGGAACGCCGACGCCGGTCACTATCACGCCGGCCAACGCCGCTTTGATCGGAATCCCCACCTCCCAGCTGGCGACGGCCGGAACGGTGCAGCACGTCCAATTCCTTGATCTGCGCGTGGATTACAACATCAACTCGAAGAATCAATTCTTCGCGCGCTACAACTATTTCCGTAACGAATATCCGTTCAATACGAATAACGGCGGATTGAACGCGCTCGACGCCGGGTCCGATTTCCACGACCGCGCGCATGTCGGAGGCTTTCAATTGCTGACCACGTTCTCCGCCACGGCTCTGAATGAACTGCGCGGATCGGAACCATACCGCAACGAGCACCACGTTCCGGATCCCATCGACGGCCCCGGTCCGTACATCGTGATCACCAGCGTCGCCCAGTTCAACGGCACGCCTCTGTCCGCCGCCGGATCGCGCTTCGGCGAAAAAATCCCCAGCCTGGCCGATAACTTCACCAAGATTATCGGCAAGCACACTCTGAAGACCGGTTTTTCCTGGCAGCAGAACAACGATAACCAGACCAGCGCCGTTTACAACCAGTACACGTTCCCGAACGTGGCCAGCTACCTGGCGGCCAAGAACGATAGCTCCGGCTGCACCGTTTCCGGCATCTCGAATCCTCTGCTCTGCTACTCCAGCTTTTCCACCACGCAGGGCAACCCCGGCGCGGCCTACAAATCCAATTGGTACGATTTCTTCGTGCAGGATAGCTGGCAAATCCGGCCGAACCTGCTCATGATTTACGGTCTGCGCTATGACTATTACGCCTCGCCCAGTCCGCTGACCAACGCGCCGTTCATCTATAACCAGAGCTACCGCAATCCGGGCAAGGATTTCGCTCCGCGCATCGGATTTGCGTATTCCATCAACGCGAAGACCGTGCTGCGCGTCAGTTCCGGCATCTTCTACGACGTGCCGTCGACCAATCTCTGGTATCAGACTTACGCCAACGGCGGACTGGCCACCGCCTTCCAGGGCAGCTTTACGCCCACCACTGCCGGCGCCCCTCTGTTTCCCACCTCACCGACCACCAGCGCTAATCTCGGCACGCCGACCATTTACGCTCTCGACCCGAATTACAAGACGCCGTACACGATCAACTCCAGCATCCAGATCACTCGCCAGTTGAGCAAGAACGACGCGCTGACGGTGGGCTTCGTCGATACGCAGGCGCGCCAGTTGACCTACATGCGCGACGTGAACCTGATCAATCCGACCAGCTTCCTGGCCGACGGCCGTCCTGTTTATTCGACCGCTGTGAACGCAGCCACACGCCTGTTCCCGCAGTTCAACGGCATCCGCCTGATGGACAGCGGAGCCAACGCGAATTACAACGCGCTGATCGTCAACCTGACGCATCGGTTCTCGGCAGGCTTCTCGGTGAACGCGTCCTACACCTGGTCGCACTCGCTCAGCGACGCGCCGGAACTGTGGGGCTACGATCAGAGCACGGCCATTGAGGACCCCACCAATCGCAATCGCGACTACGGGAATTCCATCATCAACCGGCCCAACGCTTTCACGATGAGCGCCGTGATCAATCCGCACTACAAGCTCGATAATCGCGTCATGAACTACCTGGCCAACGGAAACCAGTTGACCTTGCTCGCATATATGTCCAGCGGCGATGAGGAAAGCATAACCACCAGCACGGTGCTCAACAACGATCCCATTGGAGCGCCGCAGCGTCCTCTGGGCATCGGGCGCGATACCGTCACCACCCCGGCCGTTTACCAGATCGACCTGCGCCTGACCCGAACGCTGTTCTCCTGGCGCGAGCGGCTCAATGTGAAATTCATTGCCGAAGGCCTCAATGTCTTCAACACGCGCAATATCACCTCCACAAGCACGACCGCGGCAACCACCGCGCTCGGGGTGATCACCGCCAACCCGACCTTTGCGCCGGTATCGTCGGTACTCGAGGGGCGCCTGCTTCAGATCGGCATACGGGCGGACTGGTAAACGCAGGGTGAGCGAGTTTCCAGCGGCGGTTTACGCCGAGACGGTGCTGGCCGTCAATTTCGCCGATGCGCAGCGCTATTTTCTGGATGCGCTGCTGGAGATTCATTACGCGCACATTCTGATGCTGGCCCGGCAGGGGATTGTTCCCATCCCTGTCGCCCGGCGATGTCTCGATGGCCTCGACGCGCTCGACCGGGCGGAGTTGGCCGAGGCGACTTACGACGGCAAGTACGAGGACCTGTTTTTTCACGTCGAAGCGGCTCTCGAACGCGCCTGCGGCGTGGAAAACGCCGGTCACATGCATACCGCACGCAGCCGCAACGACATCGATATCACGCAATACCGGATGCGCCTGCGGCGCGAAATTCTGGACCTGGTTTCGGCGGTAAACGCACTGCGCAAAGTGCTGCTGGGGACCGCCGGTGCGCACGTCGCGACGGTCATGCCCGGGTATACGCACACGCAGCCGGCGCAGCCCACCACCCTCGCGCACTATTTGTTGGCTGTTATCGAGGCGCTGGGCCGCGATGAAAAACGCCTCCAGGCCGCCTTCGCCACAGTGAATCGCAATCCGCTGGGTGCCTGCGCCATCACCACAACGGGTTTCCCAATTGACCGGCAACTCACCACCGAACTGCTCGGCTTCGAGGGCTTGCAACTAAACTCCTTCGGCGCGATCGCCGCGACCGATTATATTTTGGAAACCGCTGGCGCCGTCGCCACCGCGATGGTCAATATCGGCAAGGCGACGCAGGATTTCCTGCTCTGGTCGACCGCGGAATTCGGTTACCTGCGCCTCATCGACGCCTGGGTGCAGATCAGCAGCATCATGCCGCAGAAGCGCAACCCGGTCGCGTTCGAGCACGCGCGCATTATCGCCAGCAAGGCGCTGGGACAGGCGCAGGCGGTGTTCATCGCCTCGCACAACACGCCCTTCGGCGACATCGTCGATAGCGAAGACGATCTGCAACCGCTGGTTTTTAGCATGACTGCGGATGCCTTGCGGGCGCTCCGGTTGCTGGCCGGTGTCTTGGCCGGGTGCGAAGTTAACGTCGCCCGCATGGCGGAACGCGCCAACGCGGATTTTCTGAGCGTCACGGAGCTGGCGGACACGCTGGTGCGCTCCGAGCCGATGAGTTTTCGCGACGCCCATCACATCGTTTCTGCCGCAGTCCGCAGCCTGCAGGGCCGTTACTCGGCCGAGGCTATGGTCGACGCCGTCTTGGCCGCGCAGCCCTTGGGCACCCCACGCGAAGTCCTGCTCAAGGCTTTGGACCCGGTGAATTTCGTGGCGATTCGCCGCATCCCCGGAGGGCCTGCCTTGGAGCCAGTGACCGCCGCCATTCAAGAAACGGAGACGGAGATCGCCTCGGTCGAGGCGTGGCTTGCCTCTAAGAACGTGCTGCTGGAAGAATATCCGAAACGTATCGCCGAAGCGCGGCGGTCGCTGTAGTTTAACGGGAGTTTGCCGTTGCCCGCATGCTCACGCATGGCGGCTCGGTATCGACCCTGTAGAAGGCATCCGGCCGATGCCCTACGGCACCAAGTAGTATCCTGTTCCTAATATGCGTTGCTTTATTCTTGCCCTGATCGCCGCGGCCGTTGCGCTGGCGCAGACGCCCCGTACCAATGTCGAAAGCGGGAAGCGCTACCCCCGCATCGTGATTCGAGGCGCGACGGTCGTCGATGGCAGCGGGACGCCCGCCTCCGGTCCGAAAGACATCGTCATCGAGAACAACATGATCACCGACGTCGTTTCTGCCGACGCCATGGCGGCCGGACGCGGCGGGCGCCGGCCCGCGGGTGACATCAATATCGATGCCACCGGGAAATACGTGCTGCCTGGGCTGATCGACGCGCATGCGCATGTGCAGGACGAGCGCGGAGGGATCGCCCAGCCGCAGGATTACGAACTGAAGATCTGGCTGGCGTGCGGCATCACCACCGTCCGCGACGTGGGGAGCGATATGCGCAAGACGCTGGAGTTGCGCCGCAAGAGCGCGGACGGCGAGGTCGCCTCGCCCAGGATTTTTGTTTATCCGATGTTCGGCGCGCCGAAGTCGCCGGAGCTGGCACGGGCCCGGGTGCGCGAACTACACTCGCTGACCGCGGACGGCATCAAGTTCACCGGCATCAATCGCGACATCATGGAAGCGGCCGAGGACGAGGCGCACAAGCTGGGGATGAGGATCGCGCATCACGTTGGGGTCGAGGAGACAACCGCGTGGGACGACATCAAGTTCGGCACCACGAGCATTGAGCACTGGTACGGCATCCCGGATGCCGCGCTCGACGACGGGGTACAGAATTTTCCCTTCAATTACAACTACTCGAATGAAGGCGACCGCTTCCGGTACGGAGGCCATCTGTTCCGCGAGGCGAATCCGGAAACGCTGCACAAGGTGCTGGACGCGATGGTGAAGGGCAACGTGGCCTGGGACCCGACGATGAGCATTTACGAAGCGAATCGCGACTTGCAGCGCTCGAAGACGGCTCCCTGGTTCAAAGATTATCTGCACCCGACGCTGGAGAAATATTTCGAGCCCAACGTGGCCAACCACGCGTCGTATTTCGACCATTGGACGTCGACCGATGAAGCGTACTGGAAGGAAAACTATCGTCTGTGGATGGCGGCTCTGCGCTATTTCGACAAGCAGGGCGGGCTGATCGGCGTCGGCGACGATGCGGGGTTTTTGTATTCGCTGTACGGCTTCGGACTGATCCGCGAGATGGAGTTGCAGCAGGAAGCGGGGTTCCCGACGCTCAAAGTCATCCAGCACGCGACTTCAAATAACGCGAAGATTCTGGGGCAGGAAGGGAAGATGGGCAAAGTCCGGGCCGGCTATATCGCCGACATCATCGTGGTGAACGGCAACCCGGTGGAGGATTTGAAGGTCCTGTATCCCACCGGAATCGAAACCTGGGTCAACGGCAAACCGATCCACGGCGGCGGCGTCGAATGGACAATTAAGGACGGGATTCCGTATCACGCTCCGACCATGTTGAGCGACGTGAAAGAAATGGTCTCCAAGGCTCGTGGGCAGAAAGGCACCAATGGCGGGATGTAAGGCCCTGCTCGCGTTGTGCGCGGTGACCGCGTGCGCCCAGAACTGGCCTTCGTTCCGAGGGCCTGGGGCGCTGGGGGTGGTGGAGCGCGCGTCGACGCCGACGTCGTGGGATCTGGAAAAAGGGCGGAATGTCGCCTGGAAGCTGGATGTGCCGGGGCTTTCGCATTCGAGCCCCATCGTGTGGGGCGACCGCATTTACCTGGTTACGGCGATCAGCTCCGACCCTAATTCCGTGCTGCAATTTCCGCTGAAGGGCAGCCTCGATACGCGGACCGATACGACAAAGCACGAATTTCGCGTCATGGCGATCGACAAAGCTTCGGGCAAGATTATCTGGAACAAGCTGGTGTATGCGGGCGAGCCGAAATTGTCGCGCCATCCTCATAACAGCTACGCCGCGGCGACGCCGGCCACGGACGGAAAGCACATTGTCGTCTTCTTCGGTTCAGAAGGATTGTACACGTTCGACATGGATGGCACGCTGTTATGGCAGCAGGATTTGGGCGTGCTCGATCAGGCCGCGTTCGACTTGCCGGAGTATAAATGGGGCTCGGCCAGTTCGCCGGTGATTTATAAAAATCTCGTCGTGGTGCAGTGCGACCAGATCCAGGGTTCCTTCATCGCGGCGTTCGACGTCGCGACGGGGAAACAGGCGTGGCGCGTGGAGCGGGACACGATTCCATCGTGGTCGACGCCGGGAATTTATGAAGGAAAGACCGGGGCCGAGCTGATCGCGAACGGCGCGGAATCGATTCGCGCCTACGATCCGATGACCGGCAAGGAACTGTGGCGCATCAAAGGCACGTCGATGATTTCGGTGCCGACGCCATTTGTCGCGCACGATCTGATTTTCTGTTTCACCGGATATTCACGCTATATCCAGCCGATTTACGTGGTGAAACCAGGCTCGCGCGGAGATATCACGCCACCCAAGGACGCGACGTCGACCGCGAACATCGCGTGGTCGATGCAAAAGGGCGCGCCTTATCTGCCCACGCCGGTCGTTTACGGCGACTATTTATATGTTGTCCTCGGCAACGGCATCGTGACCTGTTATCGCGCGGAGACCGGTGAAAAAATCTGGTCGCAGAGGCTCGGCAACGGCGGAACGTTCACTTCGTCGCCGGTTGCGGCGGGAGGAAAACTCTATTTCGCGAACGAAGATGGCGACGTTTACGTGCTGAAAGCGGGCGCGGTTTACGAGTTGCTGGCTCAAAATCACCTGGGCGAAGTGCAGATGGCGACCGCCGCAATCACCGGCGATACGATCCTCTACCGCACTCAGCATCACCTTTTGGCGCTGAAAGAGTCAAAATAGAATAGTGCGCGTTCTTATTCTGGCTCCTGGCTCCCGGCTACTGGCTACCTCTTCATGACCCCTTTCGATTTTCGTTCCCGCACAAGAGTTCTTTTTGGCGCCGGCGAGTTCGCGCGCCTTGGTGAAGTTGCCCGCGAACTGGGCGGCACGCGCTGCCTGCTGGTGGCCGACAAAGGGATGATCGACACCGGTTACGTTCATGAGGCCACGCGCACGCTCAAAGCCCGCCGCATGGAGGTGTTCGGGTTTCACGATTTCGAAGTAAATCCGACTACCGCCATGGTGGAGGCGGGCCGCGTCTTTGCCGCGCCGCTTGAAATCAACCTGATTGTCGGCCTCGGCGGCGGCAGTTCGATGGACTGCGCCAAGGGCATCAACTTCGTGCTCACCAACGGCGGCAACATGAAGGATTACTGGGGCTACGGAAAAGCTCTGCGATCGATGCTGCCGATGATCGCCGTCCCGACGACGGCCGGAACCGGCAGCGAAGCGCAGAGCTACGCGCTGATTTCCGATTCCGAGACGCACGTCAAAATGGCCTGCGGCGATCCGAAGGTCGCTTTCCGCGCCGCGATTCTGGATCCGAAGCTGACCGTTTCACAGCCGCCCGCCGTGACCGCCGCTACCGGGTACGACGCGATTTCGCACGCCGTCGAAACGCTGGTCTCGACGCGCGGCAACGCATTTTCCGAATGTTTCTCCCGGGAAGCGTGGAGGTTGCTCAACTCCAGTTTTGAGCGCGTGCTGTCGCATCCCGAAGATCTCGACGCGCGTGGCTCCATGCTGGTGGGCGCGCATTTTGCCGGAGCGGCGATCGAAAATTCGATGCTGGGGGCGACGCACGCGTGCGCCAATCCGCTGACCGCGCATTACGATGTTCCGCACGGAGTGGCCATTGCGCTGCTGCTCTCGCACGTGGTGGATTTCAATAGTCCCGTCGCGCAAGAGATGTATCAGGATCTGTACCAGGGCGATCTGGCCGGACGTCTGCGCGATCTGGCCGAGGCTGCGGGGTTGCCCATGTCCTTGAGCGAGGCCAAGGTTCCCGAAGAGGCGCTGCCGCGTCTGGCCGAGGAAGCCAGCGTGCAATGGACCGGCAAATTCAATCCGCGGGTGTTCGATTCCAGCGCGGCGCTTGAGATTTACCGATGCGCGTATTAGCGGCCGGTCGCAGCCAGATCCCCTCCATTACTGTCGGGGTTCCGTACCAGAGCGATGGAACCCAGACAGTCATGGAGGGGACGATCCCGGTAACCCGCATGCTTACGCATGGCGGCTCAGAACCGATCCGGAGCGGGCGGATGCGAAGAAGTGATTTAGTGAAAACATGGCTGGCGATCGTTTTGCTTTGCGGTCCGCTTCAGGCCGCCGACGACTGGCCGCAGTTTCGCGGAAATCCCAGCCTGACCGGCGTATCGACTTCGGCCATTCCCAAAACGCTGAAGATGCTGTGGACGTTCGACGCCGGAGATTCCATCGAATCGTCGGCGGCGATTGTGGACGGCACCGTTTATGTCGGCTCGCAAACAGCGGATTTAATCGCCGTCAACCTCGCCGACGGCAAGTTGAAATGGAAATACAAGGTGAAGGACGGTATCGGCGAATCGTCACCCGCGGTCTCCGATGGCGTGGTCGTGGTGGGCGATCTTTCGGGGCTGGTGCACGGAGTCAGCGCGAAGGACGGCAAAGGCATCTGGACGTTCGCCGCCAGCAGTGAGGTGAAAGCGTCGCCCGTGATCGTGGACGGCAAGGTCATCATCGGATCGTATGACGGCAATCTGTACGCGCTCGGTTTGAAAGACGGGAAAGTGGCCTGGCAATTTCGGACCAACGGGCCGGTTCACGCCACGGCGAGCGTGGCCGGCGGGCTCGCTTATATTTCCGGATGCGACGGAGTGCTGCGCGGCATTCGTATTTCGGACGGGCAGGAGATGGTGCAGATCAAGACCGGGTCCTACACCGGAGCGTCGCCCGCGCTTTCGGCCGATGCGGCCTATTTCGGCACGTTCGACAACGTCGTGCTGGCGTTCAATCTGAAGACGAAGAAGCCGCTGTGGCAGTTCGAAAACCCGGCAAAGCCGTTCCCGTTTTACTCCTCCGCGGCGCTGGTCGGCGGAAAAGTGATTCTTGGCGGACGCGACAAGTTCGTTCATTGCCTGGATGCGAAGACCGGGAAAGAGCTGTGGAGCGTGCTGACGCGGTCGCGCGTCGAATCTTCGCCGGCGGTGGTCGATGGACGCGTCTACGTCGGTTCGAACGACGGGCGTTTTTACGTGCTCGACGTCGCGACCGGGGCGAAGCTGTGGGAGTTTAACGCCGGGGCGCCGCTCTCGGCATCGCCGGCGGTGGCCGAAGGGCGTATCGTGATCGGGTCGCAGGACGGGAAACTATACTGCTTCGGGGCATAGTTCCGGATCCCCGGATTTCAAAGGGCTGTCCCGGTCATAACGCCAGTGGACCGTTTTGGCGATATCGTTACCGCTTTGCAAATGGCCAAAATCCCCGTCCTGACGGACGGGGTGATAACCCCTGGCGTAGGCCTGGGGACTCTTCCCGAAACGATCCACTGGTGACCGCCTCTCCCCGACGACCGCGGCCTCGTGTCCATACTGAACCGCCATGCGTGAGCATGCGGGCGAAGAATACGTGCCCTCTGTCCGCATGCTCACGCATGGCGGTTCGAAGGTGGGCTGGCAGGGAAACCACGATCATCCCCTCCATGACTGTCGGGGTTCCATTGGCGGCTGCGGGCCTATGGCTTGGCCCACGTGGCATTACAATAAAATCTGAGTGCCCTTTACCGACCGGTTTCAGCTTCTCGGCCTGAAACGCGACGAGGGCGCGTGCTCGTTTGAAGCGCGCGAAATCGCCAACGGCCGTCCTGTGCTTGTACACCTGTTCGCGGACCGCACGTCGCCGTTGAATCGCGCGCTGCTGGCAAAAATCGATGCGCTGCCTGCGTCCGAGCGCAGCCGCATCATCGACCGCGGTAAGCACGAGGGCGGCGTCTACATCGTCACCGACCGGCTGGCAGAGTATCCGGGCCTGCACGAGTGGCTGCGGGCGAAACACCCGGATCGCGCCAGGCCTCTGGACGAGGGGGGCGCGTGGCGGATGACCGCCGGGACGAAGGCTTCCGTGGACGATCAACTGGCGACTCTGTTTGAAACGGCGCCCACTCCTGTTGTCGAGCCGTCACCTCTCGATGAGCCGAAACCTCCGGTGCTGACCGACACCGGAGAACTGACGATGTTGATACCGACGCCCGCGGCTGTCGCGCTGCGCCCGGCGACCAAGCCTGGTGACGTTGCGCAGCCGGCCCCTCCGCCGGTGCTTCGCCCCGCTGCGCCGCCCGCCGCGCCTCCGAATGAAGGGGGTGAGTTTACGCGGCTATTCGCTCCACCCGGCATGGGGTCGGCAGCGCCCCAGGCTGCCGCGCCGACTCCTCCGCCGGTCAAAGAACGCGATTCGTCCGTGATTCGACCCCCCGCGCCCGCGGCGCCGCGAGTCGAGCCATCCGCCGTGCCAACGGTTCCGGCGGCGAGCCAGCCAGGCGAGTTCACTCGCCAATTCGCTCCACCACCCGTGCTTCGACCGGCCGCCCCCGCGGCGCCCCCAGCCGAGCCTCCGTTGTCCACGCCAACTCCTCCGTCGAACGAGCCTGGCGAGTTCACGCGGCAATTCGCTCCGCCCGTGCTCAGGTCGGGGGCCCCCACCGTTCCGCGCGTGGACCCTCCGACGAACCAGCCAGGCGAGTTCACCCGCGAATTTACTCCGCCCGTGCTTCGCCCGGCTGCGCGAGTCGAGCCTCCGCCCGCGGTGCCAGCGTCGCCAGGCAGCCAGCCGGGCGAGTTCACCCTTCAGTTTGCCGCCCATGTTCCTGTTGCACCCCAGGCTCCGCCAAAGCCCGCGCCAGGTGAGTTTACGAAACAGTTTGAGCTGCCGCAGCGCTCCGCGCCCCGTCCGGCGACGACGCCAACGCGATCCGGCGAGCAACCGGCACCCGGGCAGCAGGCAAGTGGGCAACAGGCAGGTGAGTTTACGCAGATGCTGCGAGCGCAGCACCCGGCGGCGCCCCCGTCTCCGCCCAATCCGTCGGCCGGCGAGTTTGCGCGATTTTTCGATTCCCCGATGGCGCCCCCTCCTCTCGGATCGCCACAACAAACCGCCCCCATGGCGCCTCCACCATCCCCACCCAGGGGAGCGGGCGAGTTCACCCAGATTTTTGGACGGGACTCGATGCCCTCCGCCCCTCCTCCGCCGGCGCCCGCCGCGCCTCCGCCGAGTTCCTCGGGCAACGCCACGCAGGTGTTCAACGTGCAGCGGCCCGCTCCTCCGGTGTCACCGGCGACGCCTACGCCCAGCGCCACGTCGCAAGCGCCGGGCGAGTATACCAGGATGTTCGCCAAACCCGCTGCGCTGACCTTCGGACAAGCTTCTGGGGTTCCACAGGCTCCGCATGTGCCTGAACCGGCGCCGATTGCGCGAAACAGTTCCCGCCTGCCGATGCTCCTATTGTTAATAGGCGCGGCAGTGCTGCTAATCGCTGCGGCGGTCGTATATTATGTGATGCGCCCTCATTCACCGTAGCGAAACTTCACATTTTACAAAGGGTTTACCAAACTGGAGGAATGATATTCGCCGGACGGCAGGTAATTCGATTTCGAGGATGACGATGGGACGGCTATAATAAGTGTTCGCGCATGCGATTTTCAGTTGACGCTCACGCCATCGGCTGTCACCTGACGGGGAATGAAGTCTATATCCGCAACTTGCTTCATGAGTTTGCGAAGCTGGATCGTACCAGCGACTTCATCGCTTACGTCTCGAAGCCCGGCGCTCATCTGCAGGTGCCGAAGAGCGTCCAGACCCGACACGTCTCGGAAAATCCCTTTCGCAGGTTAGGTTTAGACCTGACCTTGAAGCTCCGGTACGACAAACCGGATCTGCTTCACGTGCAGTACACCGGTCCGTTGTCCTGCCCCGTGCCGCTGGTGGTGAGCGTCCACGACGTGAGCTATCTGGAGCATCCGCAGTACTTCACGCGGTTGCGGTCGCGTCAATTGCGCTTCACGGTAAAAAGGACGGTAGAAGCGGCGTCGAGAATCCTGACGCCGAGCGAATTTTCGCGCCGCGCCATCCTGCGCCACTATAAATTGGACGAGCGCAAAGTGGTGGTGGTGCCCAACGCGGTCTCCTCGTACTTCCGTCCGGTGGAGCGCGAATCGGCCGCGGCGCAGGTGGAGGGAAAATTCGGAATCAGCGGGCCGTTTGTGCTGACGGTCGGCGATTTGCAGCCGAGAAAAAATCACCTCGGGTTGTTACATGCATTCGAGGAAACCTTGCGTCTACATCCGCACCTTCCGCATCGTCTTGTATTTGTGGGCAAGGAAACCTGGTATTCGAAGGAACTGCACCGGGCGGTGATGCGATCGAGCGTGGCGGGGAGAGTCCATTTCGCGGGCTTTGTCGAAGACTCCGATTTATTACAGTTTTACGGCGCCTGCGATCTATTCGTGTTCCCGTCGTTTTACGAAGGTTTTGGTTTGCCGATTCTGGAAGCGATGGCCTGCGGCCGCGCGGTAGCCTGTTCGAGCGCGACGGCGATGCCGGAGGTGGCCAACGCCGCCGGGATTCTGTTCGATCCCTATTCGGTGCCGGAAATGGCTCGCGCCATCGGCGATGTGCTGCTGGACGAAGAAATGCGCGTGCGGTTGGAACGGCTGGGAAGCAATCGCGCCGCGTCGTTTACATGGGAACGGGCGGCGCAGCGCACTTTGGACGTCTATTATGAAGTGGCGGGCGTCAGCAAGCCGATGCCTGCGATGAAGGTTCGCGCGTCGTCATCATCGTGATAATAAACCAGTCATGAAGTACCTCGCCGTTCTGCTTTGCCTTTTTCCTGTCTCCGCCGAATCCTTGCGGTATTCCATCAACTGGGCCAGCGGCCTCAGCCTGGGGGAAGCCACGCTGCGTGTCGACAAAGGCAAGGAAGCGTGGGATTTCGAAGTCACCATGGACGCCAGCATCCCGGGCTTCGCGCTGCGCGACCGTTACCACTCCGGCGCGACGCTCGACCTCTGTTCGCTGCAGCTCGAAAAAAGCTTCACTCACGGCAATCGCAAGGCGGACGAGAAAATTACGTTCGACCAGCAGAATCACACCGCTTCGCGCGAGACGCAGAACGGCGGGGGCAAATCCGATGTATCGATTTCCAGTTGCGCGAAAGACGCGCTTACGTTTATGCAGTTCGCCCGCAGCGAACTGGCGCAGGGCAGGCTGGCGCCGCAGCAGCAGGTGGTTTTCGGCGCGGTGTATAACGTTCGCATCGAATACACAGGGGCGCAGAGAATCAAGGTCGGCGATCAGGCGGCCGACGCGGATCGCATTCTGGCGACGATTAAGGGCCCCACCATGGATCTGACCGTCGAGATTTTTTTCGCGCGCGATGCCGTCCGAACTCCTCTTTTGGCCCGCATCCCTCTTACGCTCGGTACGTTCACGGTGGAATTGATCCGGTGAACCTGGCCTTTTTTTCGCCTCTCCCGCCGGCAAAAAGCGGCATAGCCGATTATTCCGCCGTGCTGCTGGAGCATCTGAAGCGGTACGCCGAAGTGGAGGCGTTTTCGTCGCGCCCGGCCTCGTTCGACCCATCGCGCTACGACGCCATCGTCTACCAGCTCGGCAACAATCCCCATCATGCGTTCGTATATGAAATGGCGATGGAGCATCCGGGCGTTGTCGTGCTGCATGAAGCGAATCTGCATCACCTGATCGCCGACCTGACCATTGGCCGCGGGGATTGGGACGCCTACATTCGGGAAGTGGAATTGAACGCCGGCATCGAAGCGCGCCAGTTCGCGGAGCGCCACGTCCGGACACTCGAACGCGGGCCCGATTACGAGATTCCGATGCTGAAGCCGGTGCTTGAGCGGTCGCGCGGCGCGATCGTGCACAGCGCGGCGGTGGAAACAGAACTGCGCGCGCTGGGCTATCTTGGTCCGGTCGGAAAAATTCCGCACGGGGCCTGGATCGTCGATGCGGACCGCATGACGCACCGCGCGAAACTCGGCTTGAACGAGAGGACGCCGCTCATTGGCATCTTCGGTTTCTTGAAACCGTATAAAAGAATCGCCGAGTCGCTGCGCGCGTTTGCCCGCTTGATTCGCGTGGCGCCGGACGCGCGGATGATTCTGGTGGGCGAGGCGCATCCGGAACTGCCTCTCGCCTCAATGATCGCGACACTGAATCTTTCCGCGCACGTTCGTCATATCGGCTTTGCGCCGATCGAGGATTTTAACGGCTATTTAGGCGCCTGCGACATCGTTTTGAATCTGCGCTATCCGACCGTCGGCGAGAGTAGCGGAACACTGCTGCGCTCCCTCGGCATGGGGAAGGCGGTGGTCGTTTCCGACGTTGGGTCGTTCCGCGAGTACCCGGATGAAATTTGTTTGAAAACACCGGTCGATGTCAGCGAGGAAGATCATCTCTTTGAATATCTGAACGTACTTGTTTCGCGGCCCGAGGTCGCGCAGTCGCTTGGCGCCCGCGCTCGCCAGTGGGTGGAGCGCGAGTGCAACTGGGACCTGGTGGCGGAGCGATACGCGCATTTTCTTCAAGGCAAGCCGATGCCGAAGCCAGTCGTGGTCGAGCCGCCGGTCTCGGTGGCGGTGCCCATCGAATACGTCGCCGAATGGACTCCGTCGGACAACGGGTCGCGCGGGTATCTCGCGACGCATCAGACGCGGCTCGAAAAAACGCTGGCCATTACGCCTCCCGGCGAGGAAGCCGATCGCATATTGGAAATGGGCGCGTACTTGCAGATCACACCCGCGCTGAAATCGAAACTGGGCTACGGCGAGGTCCGCGGCTGCTATTTCGGCCAGGCCGGCGAAACCAAACATCGCGCGGTCACGAGCGAAACCGGGGAGGCATTTGCCTGCGAAGTGGATCTTTTTAACGCCGAATCAGATCCATTTCCGTACCCGGACGGGCATTTCAAAACCGTCCTCTGCTGCGAATTGCTCGAACATCTGCCCTCCGATCCGATGTATATGATGGGCGAGATTAACCGCATTCTGAAAGCCGGCGGGTATCTGGTACTGACTACGCCGAATATCGCGTCCTTGCGGTCGATCGCCGCGGTTTTGCAGGGGTTTCACCCGCAGCTGTTCAGCACCTATCTTCGGCCGAAGGACGGGGAAACCGATGCCCGGCATCACCGCGAGTATACGCCCGGCGAAGTACGTCAGCTTCTGGAAACGTCCGGTTTTGAAGTGACGCTTCTGGAGACCGGTCCCTTTCGCGAAGAGCCCAAGCCGGAGTTCGCCTGGGTGGAACACCTGCTGGAGCGCTACATTCTGTCGAAGGAGAATCGCGGCGAGGGGATTTATGTGGTGGGGCGGAAAACGGGTCCGATGCGGGAGCGGTATCCTGCTTGGTTGTACACATGATGTCACTTCGCAGGCGGAGTTTCCGCGTCTGTCCGCTCCCTGACGGTCGCGGTTCCGCTGAACCGCCATGCGTCAGCATGCGGACAAGACGTGAGCTTTCTTGGACAGTTTTACTAGCCCTATGAACTCGATCGACGTTCATTTCGACGAACCGGCGGCGCGCGTCTGGCAGGTAATCGATCCTTCGACCGAGATGCTGCTCGACGAAGGCGAATCCGGCGAGCCCGATGTGCGCGTCACGCTGCCGGAAGGCGACGGCGATTATCGCGTGCAGATCGCCGCGGTAAAGGATCGCGCGCGATTCACGTTGATTGACGCGCAGGTTTCCGAGGGCCGGCTGGTCGCGCAGGCGCCACGCAAAACCTCGGCGGCGGCGATGGGCAGGCAGCGGTTTTTCCGTGCCGTTCCCAAGGCGTTCGTGTATCCGGTGCGCAGCGCGACGCGCAATCGCAAGCTGATGGCGTCGATGGTGCGGCGTGACATTCTGGCGCGTTATCGCGGCAGTTTCGGCGGGTCGTTGTGGACCATCCTGAATCCTCTGCTGCTGATGACCACCTATTTTTTCGTCTTCGGCGTGGTGCTGAAAACGAAATTTGAAGGCGGACCCTACATTTCTTATTTTCTGGCTGGGATCCTGCCCTGGCTGGCGTTTTCCGAAGCCGTGGGACGCGCGCCGACCATCATGCTGGAGTATCGCAGCTTCGTCAAAAAACTTGTATTTCCGCTGGAGACGCTGCCTATCAATCTGGTGATCGCGGGCGCGGTGACCGAGACCATCGGACTGACGATTTTCACTCTCGGGCTGCTGATCGCGCAACACTCGGTGCCCATATCGCTGTTGTGGCTGCCAGCGCTGATCGTCCCGCAGCTGCTGTTTACGGTTGGATTATGCTGGTTTTTGGCCGCGCTGGGCGTGTTTTTGCGCGACCTAGGACAGATTATCGGCTTTATTCTGACGGCGTGGTTTTTTTTGACGCCGATCTGTTATCCCGAATCGCAGTTACACGGAACGATGCTCAAGATCCTGTCCTACAATCCGATGTTCGTACTGGTGCGAGGATATCGAGCGGTTTTTCTGGAAAATCGTGCGCCGGACGCGATGCCGCTGATCGTCCTGTGGATCGCGGCTCTGGCGCTGGCCATCTTCGGCCACGCCTTCTTTCACAAGATGCGGCGCAGTTTTGCGGATGTGATCTGAGAAGTCGCCAGCAGCCAGTACCCAGTAGCCAGCATAAAACCCACTGGCTACGGCTCCTGCGGGATTGCGTAGTATCCCTTGCGCGCCTGCACCTTGTAATCCTTGTTGGACGTCTTGATCTCGATTTTGTGATAGCTGCCGTCCTTCTGCGAATGAGGCGACGTGTAGCCGATCGAATATTGCGAGCGCATCTCGTCCTGCAATTCCTTGAAAATGTCGTCCAACGTGTTCTTGCGGTCGACGCGAAACACGCGGCCTCCGGTTTCACTCGACATTTTGGACATATCGGCGTTGCCGGTGTTGCGGCCGATGGTGAACGTTCCGAAGCCTCCGCCGTGATAGCGGGGGTCTTCGTAATCGACGAAATAAATGATGGTGTCGGCTTTCTGCGCCGCCTCGGTGGCCCTGTCGCGAGGCGTCTTGCTGCCGGTGTCGTCGCCATCGGTGATCACGACGATCACCTTGCGGCCCACTTCGCCCTTCAGTTTCTCGCCGGCGGCCAGATAAATTGCATCGAACATAATCGTGCCCGCCTGGTTCTGCGCCGTCGGCACCGGGCCGGGATGCAATCCGCCCATAGGCACGCTGAGGCGCAGTTGGCGCAGGCCGTCCTGAAGCATTTTGGCGGAGTTGGTATTATCCTGCAACAGTTCCGCTTCGGCGCCGAACTGCATCAGGAACGCCATGTCCTTTTTTCGAAGAACGACCTTAAAGAATTCGTAGGCGGCGCGGCTCTCCGGCTCGATGAGGTTCTCCTGGCTTTTGCTGGTGTCGACCAGCATGCCGATGGTGAGCGGCAGATCGGTTTCACGGGTGAAATACTTGATTTCCATTTCCTTGCCGTCCTCGAAAAGGTGGAAGTCGCCTTTTTCGAGATTTCCAACCAGGCCGTTGCCCTTGTTGCGCACCGAGCAAAGGACGTTCACCAGATCGACATCGACCTTGATGGTGGTGTCCTGTGCAGACAGGGCAAGAGACAATACGAGAAGTGGGAGCATCACTTTCATAATTACAATAGTAGATGCACGCGGCTCCCAACGTGTTCCCACGAAAGTAGCCAGAAGCCAGGAGCCAGTAGCCAGAATGAAGAAAGCAATCGTCCTTTTGAAGAAAGCCGATGCCGTTCTTGCCGAAATCATTGAGCGCGCGGGGGCTTATAAGGTCAGTTACGCGGAGCCGGATTTTGAGACCCTGGTCCGGTCGATTGTCTCCCAGCAGTTGAATGGAAGGGCGGCGGACACTATTTTTGCGCGCTTACAGGCGGCGGCCAAGGCCGACCCGATGACGCCCGAATCGATCCTGAAACTGCGACCGGCGAAGATGCGGTCGGTGGGGCTTTCCGGGCAGAAAATGACCTATATTCGCGAACTGGCTCGCATGACTCGCTCGGGTGAGGTGAATTTCGAACAGTGCGCGACGCTCGAAGACGGCGCGGTGGTCGAGCACTTAACGCGCGTGAAAGGCGTAGGCGTCTGGACGGTCCACATGTTCCTGATGTTCGCCCTGCGTCGCCATGACGTCCTGCCGACGGGGGACTACGGGATTCGCGCGGCGATGAAAAAAGCCTACGGCCTGGAGGAAATGCCCAAGCCCGCGGAGATGGAAAAAATCGCGGCGCCGTGGCGGCCCTACAGTTCGGTGGCGTGCTGGTATTTGTGGCGGAGCCTGGAAAACAAGGAGCCAGAAGCCAGGAGCCAGGAGCCAGAATAAGACCGGAAGGGAGCAATTGGCCGGCGCTATTCTGGCTCCTAGGCTCCTGGCTTCTTTCTTCGGATGAAGTAATAAGCGCCTACGACTACGAAAGCCGCGATCGACACATACAGCAAGTCGTGATGGACCACCTCGGCGACCCGCTCCCAGTTCTCGCCTAAAAAATAACCCAGCGTCAGAAACGTCGCGACCCATACCAGGCCGCCGCTCCAGGCGAACAAAATGAAGTGCGTATACTTCAGCTTCGAAGTTCCGGCGACGATCGCGGTGAAGTGCCGCACGCCGGCGATGTAATAGCCGATGAACAGCGCCCAGTGGCCCACGCGGTCGAACCAGGCGTGGACCCTATCGAGCCGCTGCTGGGTAATGTGCAAATATTTTCCGAAGCGGTGCACCACCCCGAGGCCGGCCGTGCGGCCGATGGCGTAGCTGAGGCTGATGCCGCACCAACTTCCGGCCAGCGCCGCGAAGAAAGCCCCGGCCGGATGCATGACTCCCTTCGAGATCAGGTACCCGCAATAAACCAGCAGCGTTTCGTCCGGCACCGGCAAGCCCACCACCCCCAGCATCAACAGGACAAAAATCGCGCCGTAACCGTATTGCCCGATCCAGGCGAAGACATAGGACATCGATCCAAGATAGCGCAGGATGCCGTGGGGGTAATCCGATACCCGCAAAGGAGACGGTCAAAACCCACCTCAAAACCCTTGGCCCTGCTAAAGGACTAGGGCATACTACTCAAGCAATGAACAGCTACCCCCGAATCTGCCGAGAAGTAGGACTTGACTGTGAAACCTGCACCAAGGGCGCAGCGCGTAATCTAGCCAAGGTCTGCAAAGGGCTGAAGGGCAAGATGATCGGGCAGTTGTTCGTCCAGATTTATACCGATCCGGCCTGTGCCAGGATGCACGTACACTTCGCGGAGTCGTATATGGATGCGTCTTGCGAACGGCCGCTGGCGATGGCGGCGGTGGCGTAAGGCTCAGGCTCGTTCGAAATCCTCTCCCAACTTCAACGTTCTTCATCGTCACGATTGCTCCCGATGCGATGGATACTTGCGTGCCGCCGCTCCAGGACTTGACGGAATTTTCGCGGAACGCGCCGACCGTTTCCACGTTTTCGAAAGCGGCGCCGAGCCAGTCTATGTTCACCTTCTGCTCCCGCACTGAGCGGTTTAGCAGAATCAGCGTTCGTTTCCCACCCGCGCCCAGGAACGTGGTCGCCAGAAGATCCGGATTGCCGCTGACCGCCTTCACCCGCCACATTCCCTCGCGAACCCGGCGCGAGAACGCACCGAAAACGCGCAACTGATGACTGGACGCCGCCGGCCTGAAACCGTGTTCCGGGTCGGGCACGAACAAGGTCCGGGTCCACCCGTAGGATGGCTGGACCACGTTCAAAAGCGTCCAGCAGAACATCAAAGCGCAGGCATTGAGCTGCGTCAGTACCTTGTGATAAAGCTGGCCCATGGCAAACGCGATCCCGTATGCCGGGCTCTGGAATTCGCCGTTGTTTACGCACAGTTCCACCGCCAGGAACGGCTTGTCTCCGGTGGCGGCTCGCAGTTGCCCGAGCGGCGCGTCGAAGCCACCGGGATTGTGAAAATGACTTTGATAATCGTACAGATTCGATGCCGCGGTCGGCGTGGCGAAAGTAACCCCAAGCTAACGCATGGGGCTAACACTCGAACCCGGGTGTTTTCGAGAGTGTCGATGCGTGGCCCGTTTTCCATCAGTCGTCGAGACGAGTCTCGACGCGGCACGCAGGAGTGCGTACGCCACATCACACGGCGGAGGCGGATCCTGCGTCTGCCGCGGTGAGGGCTGCCAGTGTGGTCAGGGAGTCGACCGGGGAGTGCAGCGCGACTCGCAATCTGGCGAAACAGGCGCGCGTGCCCTCGTACACTCCGGCCGCGGGAAGGTTTTCTGCCAGCGCATTGCCTTGCTCCCAGGCTTTCCATGCCTGCTCTCTCTCGCCTTTCAGCAGCAATAGAGCGGTGCGCGCGCGCCAGTAATCCGCATCGGGATCGATTTTGCCCAGCGATTCGATGCGCTGCCACCACGTTTCGGCGGCGGCCAGATCGCGCTTGTGAAACGCGTTGATGAAGACGAACTCAGCGCAGATGTCTTCCGGTTTTTCGAAGGTGCTTTGGTCGTACAGAGCTTCCGCGGCCTGCATGTTGGCCAACGCATCGGGGATCCGGTCCACATCCAGATAATGCATGCACGCGAACAGGCGCAGCAGCAGTCCGCGCTCGCCATGAGTGATGAAATCGGCCGCGCGGTTGATGGTGGTGACGTTAAAATCGCGAGGCCGGATGGGCGTCACCAGGCTGCTGGCCACCATGGCGAACGCAATGTGGAAGTGCGCCCATTCGCCTCCGCTGACCAGTTGATAGAGCTGCGCGCCGTCGGAATAACGGGCCGCGCTTTTCAAGGGAATCAGGTTGGTGACGAAGGAGGCCCAACCCATCGCCGCGCACATGCTGAGGAACGCCCAGCAAGGTTCCCAGCTATGGCCCTTCGCGCCAAGAGCAAGCGTGGTGGCGATGGCTCCGACGGCGAGCGAAGCCACCGGGCCGCCCATAATCAGGAACGCTTCGCGCCCGCGGATGTTATCGAGCGTCGGCGTGACCATGCCCACCGCGCCGCCGTAAAATTCCTTCAGGCGGAGCTGGAAATTCCAACGGCCGTTACGGATGGCCCATTGGAACGGGCCCACCTGGAAGCGGCGCAGGATCATGCCGGAGGCCCAGCCGGCCACGAAGTGACCCATCTCATGAATGAAGGTATTAAGGACAATCGCGGCTTGGAACAGCAGCAGTCCGGCGATGAACCCGGGATTGGCCAAGCTCTGCGCGTCGCTCCAGACGCGCCAGTAATGGAAGGAGAGCCACAGGATGGCGAAGCTGACCACTTGCGAAGTGTAGTCCTTGGCGGTGCTGGTTCCATCACCCGACAAGCGGATCACTTTGGGAGGGCTGACGGCCGCGGCGTCCTTGCGCCGGAACGCGATCAGGCCCAGCACGCCGGTTACGCCGAAAAAGAGGTAGACCGGCAAAGCGCGCGCGCGGCCCACCAGGAAAGCGGCTTGAATGCCGGAGGCCAGCGCCAGAACGTTCAGGACGCTGGCGGCGAGCGTCCAGCGGCGCGCCGACGGCCTCGCATTGCGCAGAGTCCACCACGCCATGGCCGGAATCGCGCCCAGCACAGGCAGGATGAACGTCACGATGGTCATGACAGTGTAGAGGTAGGGCGGCAGATCTTCGTCCGGCACCTGGGTGCGCAGTGTGAAGAGGGTGAACAATTGCAGGGCGAACCCGGCGATCATTCCCAACGCTTCGAGGCCCAGACAGAACTGGACGACTCGGCGGAGTAGCTGCATCGATCCATGATGGGCCTTTGCGCTGAAGTAATCTCGTGGGTTTTTACCCGAGTTTTGTTCAGTAAGGTCCTTACGCTATCCTGTTGCCATGCTGAGTTGCATAGACAGGCGAACATTTCTAGTACTTGCCGCGCTCTCGTTTACCGCGGCGGCCGCTTCCAAAGAGACAGCTCTCGATCGCTACGTGCACGCGCCGGATCCGAGTTACAAATGGGAACTGGTTTCGACCATTCCGGGCGAAGGGTACAAGGCATATGTCCTCGACCTGACGTCGCAGACCTGGAAGCCTCCGGTGGAACCGGACCGGACCGTGTGGAAGCACTGGCTGACGATCGTGGTGCCTTCGAAGGTTGATTATACGACGGGCTTTCTCTATATCACTGGCGGGAATAATCGCAGCAAGGCTCCGGACAAAGCCGACGCGATGATCGTCGATATCGCGACGACAACGAATAGCGTCGTGGCGCAATTGAACATGGTCCCGAACCAGCCGCTGACGTTTCCCGACGGCAAGAAGAAGGACATGGTGGAGGACGAGTTTATCGCCTATACCTGGGATAAATTTCTGCGAACGGGGAATGAGCTGTGGCCGGCGCGCCTGCCGATGACCAAGAGCGCCGTGAAGGCGATGGACGCGATCACGGAATTTATGAAGGACAAGAATCCGGTGACTACATTCATGGTCGCGGGAGGATCGAAGCGCGGCTGGACGACGTGGACTACCGCCGCGGTCGATAAACGCGTGGTGGCGATCGCACCGATGGTGATCGACTTGTTGAACAACGAAAAATCGTTCGAGCATCACTACATGGCGTACGGATTTTATTCGCCGGCGGTAAAGGATTACGAAGACCTGGACATCATGAAGTGGCAAGGGACGCCGCAGTATAAGGCACTGATGAAAATCGTCGAGCCGTACGAGTATCGGGACCGGCTGACGATGCCCAAGTACATTGTCAACGCGGCCGGCGATCAATACTTTCTGCCGGACTCGTCGCGATTTTATTTCGACGACCTGAAGGGCGAAAAATACATCCGCTATGTGGAGAACACCGACCATTCGCTGAGAAACTCCGATGCGCGGGACGGGTTGATCGCTTTCTACGACGCGTTTTTGAAGAAACAAGCACGGCCGAAGTTTTTCTGGGCGTTCGAGAAGGACGGGTCGATCAAGGTGACCACGGTCACCAAGCCGAGCGAAGTGAAGTTGTGGCAGGCGACGAATCCGGAGAAGAGAGATTTCCGGTTGATGTCGATCGGGCCGGCATACAAGTCGACTGTGCTGACGGAACAGAAGGATGGCGTGTACATCGGAAAGGTCGAAAAGCCTCCAAAGGGTTACACCGCGTACTTTATCGAGCTGAGGTTCCCAGGAGGGACGAAATATTCGATGAAATTCTCCACCGCGGTGCGTGTAAATCCGGATACTCTGCCTTTCCCGGCGCCGCACTGGACGCCGCCCGTGGTCGCCAAATAATTTATCGGGGCCCCTTTAGCCAGGAGGCTTTACTTCGCCTGGCGCGAAGATCCGGCATCATGCACCGGAAGGCACCCAACGCTCGCTCGCCCTTGGAGGCGGATCTAGAATCCTACCAACCGGCCAGCCCCGCCCTCCGTTGGAAGAGCGCGGGGCCTTGTTCGATTAAAGAGTAATCGAGGGTGGCGGGGGTGGGGGTGGGTGAAGGTGGGAAGTTATTGGAAAGGGCCAAAATAAAGTCTCTGACCACAACGGGAGCTGGAGAAAGGGCTCCTCGCCGGTCGCGCGCGAAAGGGCCACTTTATTGCTTTATTGCCTTGAGCAGATCGAGGGCGGACTTCAAGTCAAATCCGGCAGAGTGAAGAACCCAAAGCAGAATGAGCAACAGCGCCGTAAATACGACGGGCTTTGGATAGCCCCGCTTATCGAGATCGTCAAGGGCGCTCACGAACGTCCTCCAGACCTTCGTCAGCCGCGGCTTTGGCGCACGACTTTGCTCCTCCGCGAGCTTCCATTGCTCTTCAAGCAGGTTGTATTCTAAGGCTCCCCGAACCATGTTGATTGGCCCCATTACGAATTGTCTTTTAACTTCCGGGAACGACTTCTTATACTCGCCATAGCCCCGACGCCCTGACGTCGGTTCCACAAAGAACAGATGTTCTTGCACGGCTACCTTGTATCGAAGAGCTAAGCCCCTAAAGCGAACCAGGTTAGTATCAACGGCGTTTCTGTCCCGCCCGAACCATGCCTTGCGAAGTTCAATCTGTTCCGGACGTCCACTGGTCCCTTCTGGCATGGCGTAATGTTTCCCATTCGTCTACGTGGTCCATCATCGATTCGACTGAGGACTGAAACGTTTTGATGAACGATAGTTCTTCTTGCGCCTGCTCTACGGACATCGGTACCTAGTCTACGATAGGACGCGCCATGACAAACACTTACCTCGGCCCGCACGGCTCAGCGGTACGCCTGTCTGCGATGCAGCACGCGGACGATTCGAATGAGTTGCCCGTCGTGGCGGAAGCGGACGCGGTAGTCGCCGACACGCAAGCGGAACACCGGCGGTTCAACGCCCTGCAGCTTCTTGATGTCAGCGGCACCGCCTTCAGCGAATCGGTCAACAGCCTGTTTGATCCGGCGCGCTGTATCCTTGTCGAGCTTCGCGAGATCCGCTACCGCCGGCCTGTTCCAAATGACCTGTTTCCCTCCAGGCTCGTCAGTCCAGGCCTAATAGGCGCATCGCTTCTTCGTGCGGAATTCCCTTGCCGCCGTTTTGCTTCAGCCACTCTTCGGACTCCGCGACGGCGAGCCTTTCTTCCTCGTCTTCGGGCTCGTCGTCGAAGGGGGCGTTTAGGAGAACCAACGATAGGGGGTCGAGCATTTTTTCGAGCATCACGACGACACTGGCGAGTTGGGTTTCCGGTATGAAGTTGATCGCTTCGTGCGCGCGCTTGCGAAGGTCGGTCATGGGACCAGTTTACGCCTTCGGCGGCAGCGAGGCGGCGGCGATTTGGGCGATGTCCAGCAGCTTTGGCGGAGTCTGAGAAACGGCGGATAAGGCGTCCCGGAACATCGTGTTGCAGAACGGGCACGCTGCGCCGACTACCTCTGCGCCGGTCGCCACCAGTTCCTTCGCGCGATTGTGGCTGACCCGGTCGCCGGTTTCTTCGCCTAAAAATGCCAGGCCGCCTCCCGCTCCGCAGCAGAAGCTGCGTTCTCTCGCTCGCGGCGGGTCGATGACCTCGCCGGATAGGGCGAGCACATCACGCGGTTCGTCGTAGACGCCCCGGTAGCGCCCCAGATAGCAGGGGTCATGGTACACGATTTTTTGGCCGGTGTTTTGTTGTGGGAGTTTGTCCTTGTACGTTGCCATGAACTCGCTGTGATGTTCGATGGGAGGGGCTTCGCCGTATTCTTTCCAATCGACCGAGATGGTGCGGACGCAGTGGGGGCAGATGCTGATGATTTTTTTGACCTTGGATTGCGTCAGCGTTTCCAGGTTCTGTTCGGCTAGCTGCTGGAAGACCAAGTCGTTGCCGAGGCGTCTGGCGGGATCGCCGGTGCATTTTTCTTTTTTCAAGACGCCGAAGGTTGCGCCCAGGTGCTGCATGACGCGGGAAAAATCAGCGATGATTTCCCGGCCTTTCGGATCGTAGCCGCCCATGCAGCCGAGCCAGAGGCAGTATTCCTGCGTGCCGTCGAAGACCGGAAATTGCTGTTTATCGATGAATTTCTGGCGCTCATTGCTGGAGAACCCGAGGGCGTTGCCATTCTTTTCGAGATTGAGGAATAGCTTGGTGCCGTAGTCGTCCTCCCACTTGCCTGTGTTCACTGCCCCGCGACGCAGGCCGATGATGATGGGCAGATGTTCGATGCCGACGGGGCATTGAAACTCGCAGGCTCCACAGGTCGTGCATTGGAACGCGGCTTCTTGGGAGATGTACTTGCCTAGAAGCGGTTCTTCACTGGTGGGGCCGAACTCGTTCAGATAGCTTCTCACGCCGAGCGCGATTTCTTTCGGGTTTAGAACTTTTCCGGTGTTGTAGGCGGGGCAGTGTTCCGTGCAGCGTCCGCATTCCACGCAGGAGTAGGCTTGCAATGCCACGATCTTGGTGAGGTCCTTGCCGGTGTCGAGGCCGAAATCCTCGTCGCCGACCAGCGGAGGGATTTTCGAGAATCCGCCGCGCGAGAGAAACACCGTCGCCGGGCTGAGGACCAGATGAAGGTGCTTGGTGTGAGGAATGAGCGGCATGAAGATGAGCAGCGTCAGGGTGTGCGCCCACCAGACGAGTCTGGTGTCGTACCAGAACGTCGCGAGGTAGGTGATCATGAGGTTGAAGATCAGGAAGGCGATGACGCCGGATTCCCAAGACACGTTGCCCCCGAGCCAGATTGGCCTGACGAAGAAACGTCGGATGAAGAGACCTGAGATCGAGACGGCTACGCAGACGGCGAAGGCGGCGGCCAGGTAGAAATAGATGCGGCCGAACCAGTTGTCGCGGGACAGAAATGGGAATCCGACGCCGGTGGCGAAGTGGTTGAGCGTTACCAGGGCGAAGGCGCAAAAACCCCAGAAGACAAAGGCGTGCGCGATCCCAGGGAGGGGGCGCTGCTGGATGACTTTCGATTGCAGGAGGACTTCGGAGTAAAAATCCCAGATGCGCTTGCCGAGCGGTTGGAGGGAGAAGCCTGGGTCGGGTTTGGCGGCTTGGATTTTGCGGACGACTTTTCCGAATCGCCACCAGAAGCCATAGGCGGAGGCGGCAAGAAGAACCAGAAAGATCGCGATTTCTACAAGGGATGGCGCGGGCATCTACTGTAGAATAAGACAATTGGGAGACGTTCTTTGCATCATTTAATTTCCGGGGCTGCCGGCTTCATCGGGTCCCACTTGTGCGACCGGCTGCTGGCGGACGGCGGGACGGTGGTTGCGGTCGATAATTTGATCACTGGATCGCGAAGGAATCTGCTGCATCTGGCGGACCATCCGCGATTCCAGTTTTTTGAATTTGACGTGACGAATCCGGTGACGGTGGCGGGCGAGTTCGATCAGGTGTGGCACCTGGCGTCGCTGGCGAGCCCGATGGCGTACCTGGCGCATCCCATTGAAACGCTGGAGAGCGGGTCGACGGCGACGCGCAACATGCTGGAGGTGGCGCGGAGAGATGGGGCGCGGTTCCTGCTGACGTCGACATCGGAGTGTTATGGCGATCCTCTGGAGCACCCGCAGGTGGAGACGTATTGGGGCAACGTGAATCCGGTGGGGATGCGGTCCTGCTACGACGAGAGCAAGCGGTACGCGGAGGCGATCACGATGGCGTATCACCGGACGTACGGCGTGCGGTCGAACATCGCTCGTATCTTCAATACGTACGGCCCGCGGATGGCTCTCAACGATGGACGCGTGGTGCCGGCGTTTATCGACCAGGGGCTGAGGGGCGTCGCCATGACGATTTTCGGCGACGGATCGCAGACGCGGAGTTTTTGTTACGTGGCGGATTTGGTGGACGGCCTGGTGAAATTGAGCCAGTCCGAGGAGCGGTATCCGGTGAATCTGGGGAATCCGGCGGAGCTGACGATTCTGGAGTTCGCCGAGCGCATCAAGGGGCTGATGGGAGTGAACGGGGAGATTGTCTTCGAGGCGCTGCCATCGGACGATCCGAAGAAAAGGAGGCCGGATATTTCGAAGGCGAAGACGGTGTTGGGGTGGGAGCCGAAGGTCGGGCTGGAGGATGGGTTGCGGGAGACGGTGGGGTATTTTAAGGGGTTGTGAGCCGTCGAGGCGGAAGAAGAAGTATTGGCCGCCGATGAACGCGGATGAACGCTGATAAGAAACCCACCTCAGACTGTGACTTTGGGATTTTCGTGTTCCCGCCGAGCTTCGATCAATTTTCTCGCGACGTCGCGGGCGATTTCGAGAGTTTCCGAAACGGTGCGGCCCTCGGCGACGAGGCCCTGGAGCTCATGGGACGTTGCCAGATAAACGCCTTCGGGGAGTTTTTCGATTTGAATCGCGATGGCCAGTTCCATATCGCTATTATCTCCGGAATGGGAACGCCCGGAGTAAAAATATTGGCCGCTGATGAACTCGGACTGGGGACGGAGGGTCAGCGGGCGGACCGGGTTATTAGACGATTACATACTTATCGTCTAATAAAAAGAGAACGGCTCCAGACGCCGCGCCGTGGGGCGCACGGCCCCCAGCCGGGTCGGTCAGGCAGAGAAATCCACTTTTCCGATAAGCCGTTCCACGACCACTGGCCGGGCAAACGGGGCGTAAACTAACGAGAAGGAGTGTCTAATGAAGCGTCCGCTCGTTTGTCTTCTCGCTGCACTGGCGCTTGATTCCCCGGCACCTGGACAGAGCACGGCTTTTGAAGTGGTCTCGATCAAGCCAGCGCCTCAGAACAAAAAGGAACTGCAGAAGCACATGGGTACGCAAATTGATCCGGCCATGGTTGATTTCGGGGGAGTCTCCCTCCTCATGTTGCTCACGCGAGCTTATGGGTTGCATTCCTTTCAGGTGGTAGGCGAGCCCGAATTGAACACCACACGATTTAACATTGTGGCCAAGCTGCCGACTGGGTCCTCCACTGCCCAAGTACCGGAGATGCTAAAGACGATGCTGCGGGAGCGCTTCCGGCTTGAAGCACACCAGGAGACCACGGGACTTCGGGGTCTACGCCCTCACCGCACCGAAGGGCATTCCGAAGATTCCCCTCAAACCAGCGGGTGACGATCCCGCCCCTGGTCGCGGATTACCACCTGGCACCATGGCGCAGGCGGCGGATTTCATCAATCAGTACCAATACGTCCTCCAACTCAGCCGACCAGTGGTGGATCAAACCGGTGTAGATGCCGACCATATTGATGTAGCGTCGTTCGTGCAGCCGTTGCTGGATGCTGCGATCACCGCACGGAAAGACAGTGCCGACTCCATGGATGTGGAAAGCGCTGTTCTGGGCGCCGTCCAGAAACTCGGGCTGCGATTGGAGCCGCGCAAGGCTTCCATGACCGTCTTAGTCATCACTCATATCGAGCTGACACCGACGCCAGAGTAGTGGCCGGGCGGCCTTTTCGTAGTGCACTTGACTGATCGGTCAAAGCGGCCTTCCGCAATTGGTCATATGTAAACCTTCGCGGTAGTGGGTCAGTTTGGCCAACTACCACTTTCGTTGCGAAGGGACGGGTTCAGTGAGTTGGCCAAAGCCGGCTGAGCGCGGCGCGGGCGGCGTTGGCTTCGGCTATGAATGCGACCCAACACACCAGGGCGATCAAGGTGGGGCCGGCGAAGGCGAGTATGGCTGTGGCGGGGAGGCCTTGGCCGCTGACGGCGAGGATCGAGAGTACGAAGAAAGAAACTGTTGCGAATCCCACCAGGAGCACCCAGCCGAGGGGATGCATGCTCATTTCGACGACGATTCTGGTCCCGGTTGCCGAGGGTTCGAATCGGCCGCGGATGACCGGGATGCAGGAGTTGCGGTAGTTGATGATGCGGGTGATGTTGAATTGTTGCGGGGAAAGGTCGCCTTCGAACTGGGGCTGCGCAATCCGCAGAGCCGGGTAACCACAATGCGAACAGAATTGCGCGGCTCCGGGCAGCGTTTGGCGGCACTGGGCGCATCGCGTCCGATCCATCTTCATCACCGGCAGTAGATTCTTCCACGCGTCCTGCGGCGGGACGGGGGAGTCGATCGTGAATTTCTGGCGGAAGATCACTTTAACAGATGCAGGTGGACCAGACTTTCGGCCGTCGCGACGATGGAGTCTTCGTTCGATCGCGGGGACCAGCCGAGGACTCGGCGGGCTTTTTCGTTGGTGGCGTTTTTGAATTTGCCGAGTTCGGGGATGATTTGCTTGAGCGAAGAGTCGAAGATGGATGCGAGGCGGAGCATGAAATCCGGGAGGACTCGGATGGGGACTTTTTTCGCGGCGTCGCCCATGCGGGTTTTCAGTGTTTGGGCGATTTGTTGCATGGTCATGAAGTCGCCGGCGATGGCCAGGAAGCGCTCGCCTTTGGCGGCGGGGTTGGTCATGGCGCGGAGGTGCAGGTCGGCTACGTCGCGGACGTCGACCACGCCGAAGGAGAGGCGGGGACACCCGGGGACGGCGCCGTCCATCAGGCGTTTGACGATTTCGATAGAGGTCGAGAAATCGGATCCCAGGACAGGGCCGAAGACGCCTACGGGGTTCACGACGGAGAGTTCCAGCGCGCCTCCTTCGCGGGCTATAAAATCCCACGCCGCTCGCTCGGCCAGAGTTTTGGATTTGACGTAGGGGCTGACGTCGGCGCCGGTGGGGTCGGTCCAGTCTTTCTCGGTGAACGGTTTTTCAGAGGGCGGGTGGCCGTAGCCGATGGCGGCGAAGGAACTGGTCAGGACGACTCGTTTCACTTTCGCGTCGCGGGCGGCGCGGAGCAGGCGGAGGGCGCCTTCGCGGGCCGGAACGATCAGTTCATTTTCGTCTTTCGGGACTTTGAGAGGGAACGGAGACGCGACGTGGAGGGCGTAGTCACAACCGGCGGCGGCTTCGGGCCAGCCTTGGTCAGACATGAGGTCGGCGGGGGTGAAGGTGAGCCTGTCGCCTGGGTCGGCTCCGGCGGATTTAAGCATGGCGCGGACTTCGGGTTCACGATTGAGGTTGCGGACGGTGGTGCGGACGCGGTAGCCCCGATCGAGGAGTTGGAGGATGCAGTGGGCTCCTATGAATCCGGAGCCTCCGGTCACAAGGACTTGTTCGTCGGTCATGTGGGTTGATTGTACTCGAAAAAAATCTCACGCAAAGGCAAAGAAAGCATGCATCGAGATGAGTCTCGACGCGGCACGCACGAGTGCGTGCGCCACATCAAGCTACCCAGACTTTTTGGGCGGCGGCGGTTCCTAACTGGACTGGTTTGCCGGCGACCTTCAGCGTCAGCGTGTCGTCGTAGTTGCGGGTGACGAGTTCCAGTTCCGCGGACGGGCGGATGCCCAGGGCGTCCAGGTATTCGAGCAGGGAGCGGTCGCGTTCGAAGACGCTGGCGACGGTGGCGGTTGCGCCGGGCGGGAGTTCGTCCAAGGGTTTCCAGCCGCGGTCGCGACGATCCTTCTGGCGGTCGGCGCCGGCGTGGTTGCCGTGCGGGCAGGCTTCGCTCTGGCCGAGTTTTTCGATCAGGCGGCGCTCGAAATCGGCGGAGACGGCGTGTTCCAATTGTTCGGCCTCCTCGTGGACTTTGTACCACTCCATGCCGAAGATCTCGGTGAGCATGCGTTCAATTAGGTGATGGCGCTGAAGGACCCGTTCGGCGATTTCGCGGCCTGGTTTTCTCAACGTGATGGACCCGGAGGCGCTGACGTGGATGAGGCCGTCGCGCTTGAGCCGGCGGATGGCCATGGTGACGGCGGGGGCGGAGACTTTGAGCCAGCGGGCGAGGGTTGCGGCGATCACGGTCTCGCCTTCCCCTTCGGCCTCGGCGATGGCCTTCAAGTAGTTTTCTTTAGAGATGGTGATTCGCACACGTTCCCATACCGAATTGTAATATGCCGACAGCCCTGCTCTTTACGCAAGTGGCTTTCGCAGACGCGCCCAGGCTGGGAAGAGTGGAGGATTCTCGAGCCACGTCGTCAGCCACAACAGGTTTTCTTCCTTGTGCGCCCACTTGGCGTGATCCTTGGCCGTGATTACCAAGTTCCGCACGGCTCGCCGGCGCGCCGCATCGCCCGATTCGTACTCGGCGAGCAGCGCCAGCAAGCTTAATTCCAGCACGCCCAGGTTCGATTGGCGGACTCCCTCGACCATCGGCGCGAGCGGCACTCCGGAATCGCGCAGCAATTTGCGTAAATAATTTTCGCTCACGGGTGCCAGCGCTTCTTTCAGCCGCCCAAATTCGTCCAAGCCGATCAGCGCCGGCTTATCCCGTTCGATCCACTCGGCCAGCTTAGCCCGCTTTGTGCTTGGCATGACGGTAAGCGGCGACCGCCTTCTCATGCGCGGCGCGCGTCGCGGAAAATACGTGGCCTCCGCCCCCGGCCTTGGCGACGAAGAAGAGGTAATCGGTCGCGGCCGGATGCAGAGCAGCTTCGAGCGCGGCGCTGCCCGGATTGGCGATCGGACCGGGGGGCAGGCCGACGTTTTGATAAGTGTTGTACGGATTCTGGTTCAGCAGGTCGGACTTGTGAATCACGCCGGTGTACCGGTTGTCGAGCAGGGCGGCGTAAATCGTCGTCGGGTCGCAATCGAGGCGCATGCCTTTTGCGATGCGATTGGCGAAAACACCGGCGACAATTTTGCGCTCCCCGGCGACGCCGGTTTCTTTTTCTACCAGCGACGCCAGCGTGACCGTCTTTAGCGCGTCGGCCTGTGGGTCGAGCTTTTTCCACTGCCGGCGAAACTCGGCGGTCATCAAGCGGCACAGGTCGGCGGCGGTCGAGGAGTGAGTCAGCCGGTAAGTGGAGGGGAACAAAAATCCTTCGAGGGAAGGTGCGTTGGGCGCGAGGTCGCGAATCAAAGTTGGGGCGGCGGAAGCCTTCAGAAAGTCGGCCGCCGAGATGATTCCTGTGGCCTCGATCAGACGCGCGATGTCCCAGCGATTGCTGCCTTCAGGCACCGTGAATTCGAAATGATAGACGTCTCCGCGGCGGATGCGGTCGAAGACAGTGAAGGCGCTGGAGAGCCCTGCGAACCGATACTCGCCTGCCTGTAGCCTGGCCGAGGGATTCAGCGCGTGCGCGGCGTAAACTTGCCACTCATAATGAACGATGCCCGCCTGCCGCAGCGCCCGCGCGATGGCGGCCGTTCCCCATCCATGCTCAATCCGGACGAAGGTCTCCCCAGGTGGCTGCCAGAGTTGGGCCACAGACCAGAGTGCCACCATGGCGGCGATCAGCACGGCGGCAAACGCGACCAGCGTGTATCGGGCGAGCGTTCTCACGATCGCTCCGGCCACAAACGAAAGTCCGTGCCACCGGGAAAACAAATGGTGGCACAGGCTTCAGCCTGTGAATTTCGGATCTCTTTCACCATTCGGCCCCTGAATCGAGATAACTCTCCAGCAAAATCACCGCCGACAACTTGTCGATGGCCTGCGCTCTTTTCTCGATTCCGATGCCGCTCGACCGCAGCACGCGGTGCGCCTCGACGGTGGTCAGCCGCTCATCCCAATATTTCAACGGGACGCCGGTGTGCGCGGCCAGCCTTTCGGCGAATTCGTGAACATATGCCGCCTGCCTGCCCGCATCGCCGCTCATATGGAGTGGATTCCCCATCAGCAAAAGCGTTACTTCGCGTTCGGCGACGAGTTCGGCCAAAGCGGCCATATCGCCTCGGATATTGGTCCTTTGGAGGGTTGGAAGGCCCTGCGCGGTGATGCCCAGAGGATCGCTCAACGCCAGTCCGATGCGCTTTTTTCCCAAATCGAGGGCAAGAATTCGCCCCTTGGATGTATTTTTCTGTTCCTCCACGCGTCATTTAATTATAGTTATAGAAAGGGTCACGCTTTGCTCACTCCGGTGGTTTCCAGTGCGCGCAGACCGGCCTCGCGAGGCGTAGGGATCCTTGCGTTCGGCGCCGCGGTGGCGCTGCTGTACTTCGGGCGGGTGTTTTTCATCACCGTGGTGATCGCGGCGATCATCTCCTTTCTGCTGGATCCGGCGGTGCTGTTTTTCATGAAGCTGAAAATGCCTCGCGGGATGGCCAGCTTCGTGGTTTGCAGCCTTGGCCTGATGCTGCTCTATCTGGCCGGCCTGGGAATCTATACCGAAAGCCTGGCCATGTTGAACGACCTTCCGGCGTATGGCGAAAAAATCAACGCGCTGGTGGACGGCGCCTCGACGCGCATGGACAACCTGGAAAAGAGCCTCTACCGCGAGCTGATGCCGAAGCGTTTTCAGGAGGAGCAGCAGCAGCAACAACAGGCCGAGCGCGATGCCGCCGTGCGCAACAGTAACAAAAAGAAAAAGCCCGAGCCCGCGCCTGTCCCCACCATTCAGGAAGTGCGCGTGCGCCCTGAACCGACACCTCTGGTGAACTACGCTTACGCCTATCTGACGTCGTTTTACAACGTGCTGCTGATGGCCAGCTTCGTGCCCTTCCTGGTCTATTTCCAGTTGAGCTGGGGCGACCATCTGCGCACCCGCGTGCTCTATCTGTTCGATGGCGCCGATCGCCATGTGGCCGGGCGGGCGCTGGCGAGCGTAGCGGAAATGGTGCGCGCCTACGTCGTCGGAAATTTTCTGCTGGGTCTGGTGCTGAGCCTGGCCAGTTCCATTCTGTTTGCCAGCGTGAAACTGCCCTACTGGCTGGTGGCCGGGCCTCTCAGCGGATTCCTCAGCCTGATTCCGTATATCGGCCTGCCTCTGGCCTTGATGCCTCCGCTGATTGCCGCGCTGCCCATGTCGACCGGACCGGAGCTATATCTGTTCCTCGCCGTGAGCGTGGCCCTGCTGCATCTGTTCGCGCTGAACCTGCTCTATCCGAAGTTCGTCGGCGCGCGAGTGCATCTGAATCCTCTGGTGGTGACCCTCGCCTTGATGTTCTGGGGCATGCTGTGGGGAGGCATCGGGCTGGTGCTGGCGATTCCTCTCACCGCCGCCATCAAGGCCGTCTGTGATAACGTTGGCAGTTTGCAGGCTTATGGAAAACTGCTGGGTGACTGAGTGAGTAAACAGCTCGTGGGCTCCCTGATCGCCGGCCTGGTCGTGGTGGGCGCGGCGCTGGGATTCCTATTGATCGGGACAAAAGGGAATCACCTGGAGCTTACCGGGACCATCCTGAAAGTGCGCGTGATGCCTCTTTCTCCCGTGGCTTCGCTGGTGATCGTCGATTTCCGAGTGTCGGATCCGTCCGATGTTCCGTTCGTGATGAAGGACGCCAAGTTGACTCTGGAGCCGGCCACTGGCAAGATGCTCGATGGTATGTCGGTTTCGAAGCCTGATATCGAAAACGTCTTCAAGTACAATCCGATCCTGGGGCCGAAGTTCAATGACGTTCTCGGAATCAAGGACCGCATCGAGCCGCATCAACGCCTGGACCGGATGGTGGGCGCGCGCTTCGAAATCACTGACGCGCAGGCCGAGGATCGCAAGGCGATCCACCTTCACATCGAAGAAATCGACGGCGTAACCGCGGATCTGGTGGAGAAGAAATAGCAGGCAATCCCCGCCCTTACCGGACGGGGTTATAACCCCTGGCGTCAGCCAGGGGATTTCAGCGGATCGGACACCCCGGCGCCGATACCGATAAATACTTTTTATCAGCCGTAAAATTGTCGAACATTTTTCCGTACTGGTCGATCGCAATGAACCGAACCTTGTCAGAAAAAACTTCGACGCCCAGAAATTCGTACGTCCGCGCCGAAAGCTCGGCGCAGTGGTCGGTGCGCGGGAACGCAAGGTGACGCCCGCCGCCGCCGGAAATCAACTGCATCATCCCATCCACAGGTTTCATCCGTGTATAAAAATGATTGTGCCCGGCGAGCACAAACTGCACGTGATTGTCGCGCAGACTCCTCTCGATGGCATGACGCAGCACCAGCGCCGGCGCGTGCTGCCCCGGTACCGTATAAAGAGGATGATGCAGGAAGACGAACTTCCATACCTCCGTCGATTTCGGCAGCTCCTCGGCCAGCCACGTTACTTGTGCTTCGAACTTCTCGCCGCGCAATTCTGAATTGAGCGCGAAAAACTCGGCCAGCGGCTTTCCGTCTACGTTGAACGATTCCGGCGTCGAGAATTTGTAATATCCGTCGGGTCCCAGGATTCCGAACCGGGCCTTGTCGTCGATCTCGCCCTGCGCATGATCGGTCTGCATGTCGTGATTGCCAACCGATGCATGAAACACCACCCCCGCGTCCTGAAAGCGTTTATAGAAGGCGTCGAATTTTCTCGGAAACAGCTTCGGATCGCCGCCATGCGTCAGCTCCGTGGTGCCGTAAATGTTATCGCCCAGCATCACGACAAGATTGAATGGACTGGTCTGCCGCCACTGCCACATCTGGTCCGCAACGCGCCCCTGGCCGGGCGAAGCGGAGCCGGTATCGCCGATGGCAACGAAGCGATAAGGGGTCTGGGCGGCCGCTAAAGCGGTCAGGAAAAGGAACAGAAAACGGACGCGCATGAAACAATTCCAGTGTAACGTGTACTATGTTCAGATAGGTACGAACGCCAATTCGCTGATCGGAAAATCGGTGCCCCGCAAGGAGGGCGCGCGCAAGGTTACGGGCCAGGCGCAATACGTCGACGACCTGCAATTTCCCGGCATGATCTACGGGGCTACCGTGCGCAACCCCGCTCGCCGCGGCAAAATTCGCGGCATCGCGTTCGAACCCGGCGTCCCCTGGGACGAATTCACCATCGTTACCGCGAAAGACGTTCCGGGGAAGAATTACGTTGCTCTCATTCTGAACGACCAGCCGTTTTTGGCCGACGAAATGACCGCTCATGGTGAAGAGGCCGTGGTCCTAATCGCCCATCCCGACCGCTATTTAGTGGAAGAAGCGCGTCGCCTGGTGCGCGTCGACGTCGAGGCGCTGCCGTGCCTGGATTCCCTTCAAGAGGCAATTGAAAAAAAGGAAATCATCTGGGGCGATGACAACATTCTCAAGTCGTATTTGATGAATAAAGGCGACGTCGACCTGGGTTTCGCCGAGGCCGACATTATCGTCGAAGGCGAGTACGAAACCGGCGCGCAGGAACAGCTGTACATCGAAAACAACGGCATGATCGCGGTGGCCAATCCCGTCGACGGCGTTACCGTGTGGGGTTCGATGCAGTGCCCTTATTACGTCCATAAAGCTCTCATCCCATTGTTCGGTCTGCCGCCTGAAAAAATCCGTGTTATTCAAATGGAAACCGGCGGAGGCTTCGGAGGCAAGGAAGAATATCCGTCGATGATCGCCGGCCACGCCGCGCTGCTGGCATGGAAATCGGGCAAGCCGGTGAAGCTGATTTACGATCGCGCCGAGGACATGATCGCGACGACGAAGCGCCACCCGTCGCGCACGAGGCATCGCACGGGCGTCACGCGCGACGGACGACTCACGGCCATGGAAATCGATTTCGACATCGACGGAGGAGCCTACGCAACGCTCTCCGCGGTGGTACTTTCGCGCGGCACAATTCACGCCGCGGGCCCGTATTCGTGTCCCAACGTGCGCATCCGCAGCCGCGCCTTCGCGACCACGTATCCACCGCACGGCGCGTTTCGAGGCTTCGGCGCGCCGCAGAGCATTTTCGCGCTGGAAAGACAGATGAACAAGGTCGCCGCCGCGGTCGGCCTGCCTCCGGAGGAATTTCGCCGCCGCAATTTTCTCCATGAAGGACAAACCACCGCAACCGGTCAGGTGATTCGCGAAAAAATCGACCTCGACGATCTGCTCTTCCGCGCCCTGGAGTTGTCGCATTACCACCATCATCGCGACACCTTCGATCGCGCGAACCCGACTGCGAGGCTAAAGCGCGGCATCGGCTTCGCGACGTTCATGCACGGCGCGGGCTTCACCGGGTCGGGCGAAGTGGCGCTGGCGAGCGTCGTCACCGTCGAGGCGACGCGCGAAGGCAAAGTGCGGATCCTCACCGCGTCCACCGAAATCGGGCAGGGAACCAATACGATTTTTTCGCAAATCGCAGCCGATGCCCTGCACATCGATTATTCCCTGATCGAGCTCGCGCAGCCCGATACCGCCAGCGTTCCGAACAGCGGTCCGACCGTCGCATCGCGCACCGTCATGGTGGTGGGAAAACTGGTCGAAGCGGCCTGCGTCGGTTTGAGACAAATACTGCTGTCGAATGGGCTTCTGGAAAAAGCCTACACATCGACGCAGTTTGCCGCCGCCGCTGCCGAGTATATTGACCGCATCGGCCCCCTGCGCGCGTCCGGCGAATACAAACCTCCGCCCAACGTCTTTTGGAACGACGAAACCTACCAGGGCGACGCGTATGGCGCGTATGCGTGGGCCGTCTACGTGGCAATGGTGACGGTCGATCCGGTGACCTACGAAGTGAAGGTCGACGATTTTGTCGCCATGCAGGAGATCGGAAAAGTGATTCATCCGGTGCTCGCCATGGGGCAAATTGAAGGCGGCATCGCGCAGGCCATCGGCTTCGCGCTCTATGAACGGGTCGCGTGGAAAAACGGCCGCATGGCCAACGGGCAAATGACCAACTACATCATGCCGACCTCGGCCGACATCCCGCCTATCCGTGTTTTTTTCGCCGAGAATCCGTATGCGTACGGACCCTCGGGCGCGAAAGGCATCGGCGAACTCCCGATGGATGGCGTCGCGCCCGCGATCCTCAACGCCATCGAACACGCCACCGGTGTGTCCTTCAATCAGATCCCGCTGGTACCGGAGTTAGTCATGGAGGGCCTGCTTGCGGGTTAGTGTCAACGGCGTCGAACACTCCATCGACGCGCCTCCCATGTCCCGTCTGCTAGACCTGCTGCGCGAAGACCTGCGCCTCACCGGCGTCAAGGAAGGTTGCGGCGAAGGCGAGTGCGGCGCGTGCTCCGTGCTGATCGACGGCGAGTTGACGAACTCCTGCCTGGTGCCGGTGCTGCAAGTCGACGGCGCGTCCATCACGACCATCGAAGGCGTCGCCGACGACGACAAATTGAACGCCGTGCAGCAGGCCTTTCTCGATCACGGAGGCGCGCAGTGCGGCATTTGCACGCCGGGCATGATTCTGGCCGCCATGGCTCTGCTCGAAGAACATCCCGATCCGACACTCGAACAGATCAAGGAAGGGCTTGCCGGGAACCTGTGCCGCTGCACAGGCTATATGCGCATTTTCGAAGCAGTCGTACAGGCCGTGCGCCGATGAGATCGCACGTTCCGTCATATGAGTTGGCAGCCGCGCGCGATCTGCCAGCCGCGCTCTCCATGTTGCGCGAAGGATACCGCCCGATCGCCGGCGGGACTGACATCATGGTCCTCTTCGAGTCAGGAAGACTCGATCACAAAAAATGGATCAGTATTCGCGACATCGCTGAGCTGCGCTTCATCGTTGCCGATGCGGAATACGTCACGCTCGGCGCGCTGACTACGTATACCGACGTTCGCCGCTGCGCGATTCTAGCCGCTGAATTTCCGCTCATGACCGAAGCCGCCGCGCTCACCGGAGGCATCGCGACGCAGAATCGGGGGACCCTCGGCGGAAACATTGTGAACGCGTCGCCCGCCGCCGACACGCCTCCCGCGCTGCTGGTATATGACGCCGAAGTGGAACTGGTTTCGCCGCGCGGGGCGCGCTGGGTCAACTACAATCATTTTCACCGAGGCTATAAAGTGATGGACCTGGCCAGCGACGAGTTGCTCACCAGCATCCGCCTGCCGCGAAAGTTCGATGGCTGGAAGCATTTCTATCGCAAAGTGGGGACGCGCCGCGCGCAGGCGATTTCGAAAGTCTGTTTCGCCGGCCTGCGCCGCGGAGGCGAAACCCGCGTCGCCCTCGGCAGCGTCGGCCCTGTTCCGACATTTCTAGAAAACGAAATTTCCGCCATCGCCCCCATCGATGATGTGCGTTCCACCGCCCGTTACCGCATGCAGGTGGCGAAGAATCTGATGGAAGAGTTTTTGCATGTTACTTCGTAGCCGCCGCGTCGTCATCCAAGGGACCGTGCAGCCCGCGGCCATTCAAATTGAGGACGGCGTTATCGCCGCGATCCTGCCCTTCGAAAGCGTCGACACTCCGATTACGGATGCCGCGATCCTTCCGGGCTTGGTGGACACGCACGTTCACATCAACGAGCCCGGCCGCGCCCACTGGGAAGGATTTGAGACCGCGACGCGCGCCGCCGCAGCGGGAGGCGTCACGACGCTGATAGAAATGCCTCTCAACAGCATTCCAGCCACCACCTCGGTTGCCGCTTATGAGCAAAAACTCGCGGCGGGAGAGGGCAAGCTGCACGTCGACACAGGATTCTGGGGCGGCGTCGTGCCGGGCAACACCGCGGAGCTGGGCGCGATGTGGCGCGCGGGCGTGTTCGGCTTCAAGTGCTTCCTGGTCCCCTCCGGCGTCGACGAATTTTGCGATGTCGGCGAGGAAGCGTTGCGCGAAGCGATGCCGGTGCTGGCCCGCTTGGGCGCCCCTCTGCTGGTGCATGCCGAGAGCCCGTCCTATTTACCCGCGCGCCCGCCCGAATCCGAATGCGACGCCATCGCGATGATGATCCGCCTTTCGCGCGAAACCGGCGCGCGTATCCATATCGTGCACCTGGCCGCTATCGAGGCGCTGCCGCTGATCGAGGACGCTCAAGCGGCAGGCGTGCCGATTAGCGTCGAGACTTGTCCTCACTACGTGTTTTTCGGCGCGCACAGCGAAATCCCCTGGCTGACCCCTGGGGTTACAACCCCGGCCCGTAAGGGCGGGGATCTCATGCATGACAACATCTTCAAGTGCGCCCCGCCCATCCGGGGCCGCTTGCGCCCCGCGCTCCCGCGCATCGGAATGGTCGTGTCCGATCATTCGCCGTCGCCTCCCGAACTGAAAGCCGGACCGTACGAGACAGCGTGGGGCGGCATCGCGTCGCTCGAACTAGGGTTGTCCGCGATGACGACGATTCATGACAATCTCGCCGACCTCGCCCAGTGGATGGCTAAAGCCCCCGCCAGGTTAGCAGGTCTTTCGAAAAAGGGTCGCATCGCGCCAGGTTACGATGCCGATTTTGTGGTCTTCGACCCCGACGCGAGCTGGACTGTCGACTCGGCGAAGCTGCATCAACGTCACAAGATCACCCCATACGCCGGACGCGAGTTGCGAGGCCGCGTGCGCGCGACCTATCTTCGCGGCGAAAAAATCTACGATGATGGAGTGTTCGCCCCTGCCAGCGGCCACGTGCTCAAACGATGATGGATTTTACGGATCTTGTTGACTTGGCCTCCGAACGCCTCGGTGGGACGGTGCTGTCGGCTACGGATGAATTTTTCGCACCCAAGGAAAATCTGCTCAAGCCCGGCCCTGCGGTTTTCCTGCCCGGCAAATACATCGACACCGGAAAGTGGATGGACGGCTGGGAAACGCGCCGCCATCGCGCGCCGGAACACGACTGGTGCGTGATTCGGCTCGGCGCCCCCGGCATCATCCGTGGAGTGGTCGTCGATACCGCGCATTTCAAAGGTAATTTCCCTGAAAAATGCTCGATCGAGGCGAGCGCCGATCTGGAGACGTGGACCGAAATTCTTCCGCCTTCGCCATTGGCGGGCGATACACAGAACCTTTTTCCTATCGACGATCCGTATCGCTATACGCACCTGCGCCTGCATATTTATCCCGACGGAGGAGTGGCGCGGCTGCGCGTTCATGGTGAAGTGGTGCCGGAAACGCTCGAAGATTTTGTCGATCTGGCGGCGGTGGAGAACGGCGCCAGCGTGGTGGAGGCCAGCGATATGTTTTTCGGCTCGCGCCACAACCTGATTTTTCCCGGCCGCTCCACGGGCATGCACGATGGATGGGAAACGCGCCGCAGCCGGGGCGAGCATCGCGACTGGTGCGTGATCCAGCTCGCGGCCAATGGCGAGATCAAGCGCGTCGAAGTGGATACGCTGCACTTCAAGGGAAATTCCCCGGAAAGCTGCGAATTGGAAACGGAAAACGGCATCGAGATTCTGCGCCGCACGCCGTTGCACGCTCATGCGAGGCACGTTTTTGAAGAAGAGCTGCTGCCGGCGGCGGCTTCGCGCGTACGCTTCGTGATCCACCCCGACGGAGGCGTCAGCCGTCTGCGGATTTGGGGCGAGCCCACGGAGGAAGGACGCGCCGCGCACCGTCTGCGGCTGGTCAACGCGTGGACGCCGGGCATCGCGATTTCAAAATTTCTCCAATGTTGCCGCAGCGAACGGTGGGCTCGGGAGATGACCCAGGCGCGGCCGTTCTCAGCCTGGAACAGCGTCGAGAAGACCGCCGCGTCGATCTGGAAACACAGTACGCGCGGGGAAATTCTCGAAGCCTTCGCCGCGCATCCGAAAATTGGCGATCATAAGGGAGCCGGGGAACAGTCGCAGGTGCGAACGGCGCCGGAGGCGACGCTCGGGGAACTGGCGCGGCTGAATCGCGAATACGAGTCGCGCTTCGGGTTTATTTACATCGTGTGCGCGACTGGGAAGTCGGCCGGGGAAATGCTGGCATTGTTGCGCCAGCGTCTGACGAACGACCCGGCGGAGGAAATCGCCATTGCGGCGGAGGAGCAGAGGTTGATCACAAAACTCAGGTTGAGACGCTTATGATGATCACCACGCACGTGATCGATACGGCCACAGGCGAGCCGGCGGCGCGAATTCCCGTCGAGCTCGATGTCTTCGTGTCGGGGCACGGATGGCGCGACGCGGGCCGGGGCATCACCAACACGGACGGGCGTATTCTCGATTTCGGCGAGGTGCCGGCGCCCGGCATCTACCGCCTGATGTTCGACGTCGCCGTGCACATTCCGGACGCTTTTTTCCCCACCATTTCCATTACGTTCGAGGTTCGCGACGAAAATGGCCACTATCACGTACCGCTGCTGCTGTCGCCGTTCGGCTACACGACGTATCGGGGATCGTAATCAGGTGCCGCGATTAATCGAGCGCAAATCGCAACGTCCATCCCCATGCTTACGCATGGCGGTTCCGTGTCAAGAGTGGGCGCTGTTCGTCGCCACTGAACCGCCATGCGTAAGCATGCGGACAGACGAGATTGCGGGGAGATCCATCTGACGAACATCGTCGAAAACCGCTACGGAAAATCCAGAGTGCGCGTGGCGCGCATTGTGCGCAGCGAAGGCCGTCACGATTTCCATGAGATGACGGTTGCGATCGCCCTCGAAGGGGATTTCGACTCGAGTTACCGGGATGGCGACAATTCGCTCGTACTGCCCACCGACACCATGAAAAACACAGTGTACGCGCTGGCCAAGGATCCCGCCGTGGAGCAGCCGGAGAGCTTCGCGAAACTGCTGGCGAGCCATTTTCTAGGCCATTTCAAGCATCTATCGCGCGTCAACATAGAAATTCAAGCTCATCCGTGGACTCGCAACGGCCCATATTCGTTCACCGGTGGGCCGGCGCACCGCAGGATCGCGAAGCTTGCCGCCACGCGCGAGACACTGTCGATGGAATCGGGAGTCGCGGGATACCTGGTGATGAAAACCACTGGTTCGGCATTCGAAGGTTTTTTGCGCGACGAATACACGACGCTGCCTGACGCGTCAGACCGCATTTTGGCGACATCGCTCGATGCGATCTGGAGTGGAGACGCGAACTGGGACGAGGTCATGAAGACAATGACGGATACGTTCGCGGCGCATGAGAGCAAATCCGTCCAGCACACCCTCTACGCGATCGGTGAGGCAGTCCTTTCGCAGCACAAAAAAATGGAGCGCATCCGGCTGACGATGCCCAACAAGCATTATTTGCCGACCAGCCACGCCGATGTCTTCATCCCGACCGATGAGCCCCACGGGCTGATCGAAGCTGTATTATCGAGATGACACTGCGGGTGAAAGTGATACCGCGAAGCGCGAAAACGGAAATCGTGGGGACCATGGCGGACGGAACGCTGAAGATCAAAATCGCCGCGCCGCCGGAAAAAGGAAAAGCCAACGACGAACTGGTCCGCTTCCTGACCGCGCACTACGGCGTGAAGAAAGTGGAAATTATCAGCGGGCACACGGCGGCGCTGAAAATGGTCCGGTTGCCGGACGCGGACTGATTGTATTATTATTCACTATAGTGCATAAGTATTCATCAGCGGCCGAGCGCTTCGCCAAACACGTCGCGTCCGATCGCGATCTGACCGCCGAATCTCTGCGGGCCGTGCTGGATCTGGCACATGAAGCGAAAAGAGCGCCCGAAAAATTCGCCAGAACGCTGGCCGGCCGGTACCTTACACTGCTCTTTGAAAAACCTTCGCTGCGCACGCGGCTGACGTTCGAGCTGGCGATGAAGCAACTAGGCGGCGACGCGGTGGCCAGCATCGGACCGATTGGCGAACGCGAGCCGGTGAAAGATGTGGCCCGCAACCTGGACCGCTGGACGCACGGTATCGTGGCGCGGGTGCATTCGCACCGGACGATCGAGGAGCTGGCGAAGTGGTCGCGCGTGCCGGTGATCAACGCGCTGAGCGACCGCTATCATCCCTGCCAGGCTCTGGCCGACGTGCAGACGATGGAGGAGCGGTTCGGCAAGCTCGACGGCCTGAAACTGGCGTACATCGGCGATGGAAATAACGTCGCGCACTCCCTGATGCTGACCGCGGGGCGGCTTGGAATGCAGGTGGCCATTGCGGCGCCGGAGAATTACCGGCCCGATCCGGCAATTGTCGAGGAAGCGTCGGCGTTTGCGAAAATCACGATCACGTCCGATCCGTCGGAGGCGGTCAGTGGCGCGCATGCGGTTTACACAGACGTCTGGGCCAGCATGGGTCAGGAGAGCGAGGCGGCGGAGAGGGGAAGAATTTTCGCGCCGTATCAGGTGAATGAGGAATTGTTCGCCCAGGCGCGGCCGGATGCGATTTTCCTGCACTGCCTGCCGGCGAAACGCGGTTTGGAAGTGACCGATGCGGTCATGGAATCGCCGCGGTCGGCAATTTTCGATGAAGCGGAGAATCGTCTGCATGCGCAAAAGGCTCTGCTGATGATGTTATTGAGATAAGCGGCGGGCTTCGAGACGGGGCTCGACGCGGCACGCACGAGTGCGTGCGCCACGGGCGCGAAGATTTATTTTGAGAAGGGTGAATTTATAAAATATGAGCAAACCTAAGAAAGTCGCGCTCGCTTATTCGGGCGGGCTGGATACATCGATTATCATTCCGTGGTTAAAGGAAAACTACGGGTGTGAAGTGGTCGCCGTGTGCGGCGATATCGGGCAGGGTGGCGATGAGTTGACCGGTCTGGAAGCAAAGGCCCGCAAGACCGGCGCGTCGGAAGTGTACGTCGCCGATATGCGCGAGGAGTTTGTCTCCGAGTACCTGTGGAAGATGGTTCGCGCCGGAGGCGAGTACGAGCACAAATACCTGCTCGGCACCTCGATCGCCCGGCCTCTGCTGGCCAAACGGCAAGTGGAAGTCGCCCTCGAAACGGGCTGCGACGCGCTGGCGCACGGATGCACGGGAAAAGGCAACGATCAGGTTCGTTTCGAACTGACCTACAAGGCGCTTGCGCCCCATCTTCCGGTGATCGCTCCGTGGCGCGAGTGGAATTTGGTTTCGCGCGAGGACTGCATCGAGTACGCGGCCAAACACAACGTGCCGATCGCGCAGACGACCACGAAAATTTACAGCCGCGACCGCAATATCTGGCACATTTCGCACGAAGGAGGCGAGTTGGAAGACCCGGCCAACGCTCCTTCGGACGGCATCTGGATGTTGACCAAGAGTCCGAAAGAGGCTCCCGATAAAGAGGTCGACGTGACCATCGGGTTCGAAAAGAGCATGCCCGTTTCGGTCAATGGCAAGCGGGCGTTGTCGGCCGTGATGCTGCTCGAAGAACTGAACGCGATCGGTGCAGCGGCCGGTGTGGGACGCATCGACCTGGTGGAAAATCGCTTCGTCGGCATGAAGTCGCGAGGCTGTTATGAAACGCCGGGCGGAACGCTGATCATGATGGCGCATCATGAGCTGGAATCGCTGACGCTCGACAAGGGCATGGCGCATTACAAGGAAAAGCTCGCGCTGGATTACGCGGAGATGGTTTATAACGGCCTCTGGTTCACGCCTCTGCGCGAATCGCTGGACGCGTTTTTCGAGAAGGCGGCGGAAACGACCACGGGCGAAGTGACGCTGCGGTTGTATAAGGGCGGAATCCAGCCGGTGAGCCGCAAGTCTCCCTATTCGCTCTATTCGCTGAACATCGCCAGCTTCACGATGGGCGCCGAATACGACCAGAAGGACGCGCGCGGGTTCATCAATCTGATCGGCCTGCCAATTCAGGTCCGCGCAGCCTTACAGGAAGCAGCGAGGCAGAAAGCCCAGAAAAAAGCCGTATGAAGCTTTGGGGCGGTCGTTTCGATGCGGGGCCGTCGGAGGTCTTCGAGCGCTTTTCCGGCTCGCTCGACTTCGACAAGCGGTTGATCGACGTGGATATCCGCGGGTCGATCGCGTACGCCAGCGCGCTGGAGCGCGTGGGCATTCTGACGGCTGCGGAACGCGACGAGTTAGCTGCGGCATTCACCGCCATGCAGAAGGACTCGCAGGACGCCGCGTTCTGGAAAGATGCGGATGATGAGGATGTACATACGCTCGTCATCCGCAAATTGAAGGATCGCGCCGGCGCCCTGGCCGATAAAATTCACACTGGGCGGAGCCGCAACGATCAGGTTTCTCTGGATATCCGGCTGTGGCTGCGCGAAGAGATCGATGCCAATATCAAGGAACTGCTCGCGTTAATGGCCGCGCTGCTCGACATGGCGAAGCGCGACGCGACCGCCATTGTTCCGGGATATACGCACACGCGCCGCGCGCAGCCGGTGCTCTGGCCGCACTACCTGTTGGCGTATTTCGAAATGTTCGCGCGAGATCTGGAGCGTTTCAGGGAGGCTCGCGCGCGCGTGGACGTCATGCCTCTCGGCAGTGGCGCCATGGCCGGCTCCGGATTTCCGTTCGACCGCGAAGCCATCGCGAAAGACCTTGGCTTCGCGGCGATTACGAGAAATTCGATGGACGTTTCGGGCGACCGCGATTTCGCTCTGGATTTTCTGCACGCCGCGAACTTGACTATGCTGCATCTCAGCCGTCTGGCCGAGGATTGGATTCTTTATTCCGGCGAAGAGTACGGCTGGCTGGAACTGGGCGACGGCGTCACCAGCGGCTCCAGCATGATGCCGCAGAAAAAAAATCCCGATTCCCTCGAGCTGATTCGCGGCAAATGCGGCGGTGTGTTCGGCGATTATTCGGCGCTGTTCCTGACCATGAAGGGACTGCCGATGACCTACAACCGCGACATGCAGGAGGACAAGCCGCGCATTTTCGACGCGGCGGACCAGTTGCGAGGGTCGCTCGAAATGGCGCGCGTGGTGGTCGAGACCACCCGCCTGAAGCCCGCGCCGCCAGCGGCGGCGGTAGAAGAGAGCTGGGCCGTCGCGACGGATCTGGCGGACGGGCTGGCGCGCAGCGGCGTGCCGTTTCATCAGGCGCATAAAATCGTCGGGCGGCTGGTGCTCGAAAGCGTTCGCGATTCGAAGAAACCGTCCGATTGGACGGCTGAGAAGCTGGCCGCGTTCGATCCGGCGTTCACGGCCGACATCGCTCGCTATACGAAGCCGGCCAAAGGAATCGAAACGCGAGAGCTGCCGGGAGGCACGGGGCCGAAGGCCGTCGAGAAGGCTCTGGCGGACGCCGGAACGCGGCTCGCGGAAATCAGCAGATGAACAAGAGTTATCGCCAGGGGCAGATTCTGAAGCTGATCCGCTCCCGCCATCCTCATACGCAGCCGCCTCATACCCAGGAGGATTTGGCGAAGTCCCTGCGCGCCATCGGTATTCCGGCCACGCAGGTAACTTTGTCGCGCGATATTCGCGAACTCGGTCTTGTCAAGACGTCGGATGGCTATGTGCAGGGAGTGCCGGAGGCCTCCGCGAACGGGCCGGACGTGATCACGCTGGCGCGCGAATTTGTGCACGATATCCGCGTGGCGCAGAATCTCCTCGTCCTGCGCACGCCGGCGGGTCATGCGAACTCGGTCGCGGTGGCGCTGGACAAAGCGGATTGGCCTGAGGTGACTGGCACGATCGCGGGCGACGACACAATCCTGGTCGTCGCGCCGGACGCGAAGACAGCCGAGGCGCTGCGGTCAAAGTTTTTGAAGGTTCTGAAATAAGGGTAAGTAGCAGCTTATGGAACCCCGACAGTAATGGAGGGGATGTCCTGTCGGTCATTATACAATCGTAGGTTGAGGACATTTTTAGAGGACGCCGCGCGCTGGTTTCTCCAGTCCGGCATAAGGTCGCCCGAGGGCGGCGTCGCGCGCTATTACCGGTCGGACCTCCAGAAGAACGTTCCGGTCTCCACCGAAATCACCGGATACGCAGTCAGCGCGCTGTCCTATCTGTACTCGACCACGGGCGACGAGGCCTATCGCGACGCGGCTATGGAATCGGCGCGGTTCCTCGCGAACGTCGCCTGGGACGACGCGTCGCACACGTTTCCATTCGAGCTTCATTCGAATCTGGCGTATTTTTTCGATGTCGGAATCATCACGAGAGGCTTGCTCTCAACCGGCGCAGACGAATTTCGGCCGCGCGTGCGCGATGCCGCGCTATCGCTGGCGTTCGATTTTATCGGCGACGGCGCGTTTCATCCGATCGTGACGCTGCCCGAGAAGCAGCCGCTGCCCTATGAGCCGCAGTGGTCGCGCAGCCCGGGCTGTTATCAGTTGAAATCGGCGCTGGCGTGGCTGGCTGTTGGAGATGAACAGGCAGCGCGGATGTTCGATGCCGCGCTCGCGTCGGCCCTGGCAACGCACGAATCCTTCCTGCCGGGCGACGAGGACCCGCACCGCGTGATGGACCGGCTGCATCCTTATTGTTATTTTCTGGAAGCGCTGCTCTACCGGGCGCAGGATTGTAGGGCTGTCCTGGCTGGCGGAATCGACCGCGTGGCAGGGCTCTTGCGCGACATCTCGCCGCGCTTTGAGCGGTCGGACGTTTGCGCCCAATTACTGCGCGTGCGCCTGATCGCGCATCATCTGAATGCGGTTCCGCTGGACGCGGCGGCGGCCGCCGAAGAAGCGGCGCGCGTCGGGAAATATCAGGCGCAATCGGACGACGTCAGGCTTGACGGAGGATTCTGGTTCGGGCAAAAAGCCGGGGAAACGCTGCCCTACATGAATCCGGTATCGACGGCGTTTTCGCTCCAGGCGCTGTCGCTGTGGGAGCAACATCGCGCGGAAACCTGGCAATTCGACCTGGCGCAATTGATTTAAGCGCTCCCTGTGGTCGCAGCTCGGTAGCGCCGACTGAGTCGCGACCGCGGGAAGCGGTTTCCGCTAGAGCTTCCGTCCAAAAATGACATAATCCAGCCCGCCGAAAAACTGTTCGCGAAACGCGGCGGGCAACTCGCCCAGCTCGGGCATCGAATCCACGGCCGGCGACAACAGCTCCACTTCGAGCCGGCCGAACCCCGCTTCTTCCATATAAAAACCCAGCAGACGGGGAGGCACCGGACGCGTATGCGTCGGGTCGAGGAAAAAGTGTGTCGCGAAAATCGCCAGGCATTCCGGATTCGGCGTTTCGATTACCGCGAGCGCGCCCGAGCGGAGTTTCTTCGCCATCAACATGATCAGATCGGGCAGGCGATGCGGATCGATATGTTCGACCACCTGCGAGCAGTAGATTCCTCCCAGCGATTGATCAGCCAGCGCGTCGAGATAAGCGAACAGGTCGGCCCTTTCCGCATGCAGTCCTTTGGCGCGGCAAAGAGTAACGCATTCGTCGCTCTGATCGATGCCCAAGGCGCCGAGGCCCGCGTCGCGCGCGGCTTCCAGGAACTCGCCGCGTCCGCAGCCCAGATCGAGCACCGGAGCGGAACCGGCGAATCGCAACACGTAGTGGCGCTGCCGGTCGCGAATCTCTTCCTCCGGTCCGCGAAAATTTTCGGCGAATCGCAGCCAGTCGACGTTGATGTGCGTTTCGGCGGGCACGGTAAGCGTGACGGGCGCGGGATTGGCAAGAACCTTCTGCCGGATCACCTTCAGCTCGTTGTGAATGAGCTTCTCGAATTGCCGCCGGACCTCTTCCAGATCCGCCCACAGGCGCTTCTGTACATCGATCCCGGCGCGATCGAGCGCATCTGAAAACCCGCGATGCTGCTGGTTCACCGCCTCGCGAAAATTCTGCTCCTGCAAGGTCACGCGATGCTGGAACGCGCTCTGCAACTCGGAAATAGTCCGCAGCACGTGGATCTCGCTGCGCGAATGGCGTTCCTCGAAGCCGGCGCGCCACTCCGGCCAGTGCTTGCGAATGTCCTTCAATTCCTGGGCTTCGCGATAAAGCGCCGCCTTCTCCCGCGCCGTCTCCTCGCGATAGGACCGGTCGAGCGACGCGACTTCTTCCCGCAGCGCGCGATTGTGAGACGCCAGCGCCGCCAGCGCGCGATTGGTCTCTCCCAATGCCTCGAGTGACGCCTGCACGCAGCGCATGGCGGCCCGGTTGAATTCAATCTGCTCCCGCACGTGCCAGTCCAGGGCGCGGGCGATTTTCTTCTTGAACCACTGCGCGATATTGTTTTTGAGGCCCGGCCTGCGCGGATTCACCGTGCCGATAGCCGCCACTTTGGCCTCGGCGGCATCGCGGGCGTGCAGCAGCGGATGGAGGTCGGCGGCAGCGACGCCTTCCAGGCCCAGACCATTTTCGGGGTGGCGCGCGCGCACGCGGTCGCGCACGGCTTGAATCGCCGCGGTCAACTCGTCGTCATTCATAAGTTAGCGAGCATTTTTGCGTTTCCAGGAAGCCGTGATTTTTGTATAGACGCCGCCGCGCGGGGTGAAGTCGCCCTCCAGTTCGGCGGAATGAGGTGTCGCCGCTTTGACGATGTCGGCGAGCATGCGGTTGACTACGTTCTCCTGAAAAATCCCCAGGTTTCGATAGGCCAGCGTGTACATTTTGAGCGATTTCAATTCCAGGCAAAGCTTATCGGGCACATAGCGGAGGGTCAGCGTGCCGTGATCGGGAAGGCCTGTTTTCGGGCACACGGAGGTGAATTCGGGCATGGTGATTTCGATCTGGTAGCCGGTGCGATACTGATTCGGCCACGTCTCGATCTCCGGCAGTTTGGCACTGACTCCGGACGCCGCGTGATCGGCGGTATACTGCCGCTTCATTGTTGTGATTCCAGTGCATGTTGCAGCAGGCCGAGAAACTGGCCGACGTCGGTGACCACGCCGACGGCCTGCCCCGTGCCGCGATCGCTGACCTTGGTCGCGACCGCCGGGTTGATATCGACACAGACGATTTTCACCCAGCTCGGCAGCATGTTCCCGGTCGCGATCGAATGCAGCATCGACCCCAGGCACAGCACCAGCCCCGCGCCGCGCAACTGTTCGGCGTAAGCGTCCTGCGCGGCGTTCATATCGGTGATGGTGTCGGGCAGCGGCCCGTCGTCGCGCAGGCTGCCAGCCAGCACGAACGGCACGTGAGCGCGCACGCATTCGTACATCACCCCACGCGTCAACCGTCCGCTTTCGACGGCCTTCGCGATGCTGCCCGCGTGATTGATCGCGTTGATGGCGCGCATGTGATTGCGATGGCCGTGCTCCTCCTGCCGTCCATCCGTCTGCCGAACCCCAAGTGACGTGCCCAGCAGCGCCGCTTCAATATCGTGGACGCCCAGAGCATTTCCCGCCAGCAGCGCCTGCACCCAGCCGTCTCGAATCAGCGCCGCTAAAGGTGGTCCCCCTCCTGTGTGAATGACGACGGGCCCCGCGACCACGATGATTTTCTGTCCGGCCACCCGCGCCTGCTCCATCAGCGTGACGCACTGCCGGACCGCGGTATCCAGCTGCCGTTCCGACGAAATGCCGTTGCTCATGAACGCGAACGCCAGTCGGTCGCGCTCCTTCGATTCCGGCAGCACGCGGATGCCGCGCATCCCGGTAACCACCTGGTCGCCTTTTTTCAGATCCCTCAAGCGGCGGCATGACGCCCGCCCGTCCTTGACGACGATCATCGCGTCCATCCGCTGACTCTCGACGTCGATCCATTCCGCGTCGTAGCGAATCTGCGTCCGGTGATTCGTGGTCGAGTAAAAATCGGGCGGAGCGCAGCGGTCGCTCTCCACCGTTTCGAGCACCGCGTCGCCCGCATCGACTGGCGTGCAGCCCAGCGCAATCAGCGTGGAGAGCATCTGCTCCATATCGCCCGCCTGCGCCGTCTCCACCTTCATGCGCAGGCGTGAAGGCTCCGCGTTGGTCTTGCCCACGCTGAACTGCTCGACTTCGAATTTGCCGCTGTATTCCACCACCGTGTCGAAGATGCGCTCCATCAGGTGCGAATCGATCAGGTGGCCTTGGGCCTCGACCACTTCTTGGAACATGAAATTTCAGGATAGCAATGTTGAGAAATCTCCGACGTTGAATCGACTATCTAATGTGCGAATTCGGTTGCTGACGCTTATGGTGTGTATCTCGGGACTGGCCGCCGCCCAGGCCCGCGTAGCGTATATAGGCGGAACAGCGGATAAGCTCGCGGCCGGCACGTCGGGCGCCCTCGCGGTCAACGACAAACAGTATTTCGCCTTTTATTCGCGAAAATCGAACGTGCGCGTCGCCTATGACAAGATCAATCTCCTGGAATATGGTCAAACGGTAGGCCGGAGGCTGGACCTGGCCATCGTGATCTCCCCCGCGTTCCTGCTGGTGAAAAAGCGCAAGCATTTTTTGACCGTCGGGTATACCGACGAGGACGGCCATCAGCAGGCGCTGGTGTTCCGCGTGGACAAAAACGACATCCGCGCAACGCTGGCCAGCCTGGAGGCGCGCACCGGGCAGAAGGTCCAGTATCAGGACGAAGAAGCGAGAAAGGCGGGACGAGGATGACGCTCTTCCTATGCTTACTGCTTTTCGGCGAGGATCTGTCGAGCCAGTTACCGAAGATCAAGCGCGTATTTGTCGATCGCCTGACGGGCGGCGAAACGGCGGCGCAGATGCGCGACCTGATCATCACGGCGCTCGAAAACTCGAAGCTGTTCGTGCTCACCGAGAATCAGGAGCGCGCCGATGCGATTCTGCGCGGGGCGGCGGAGGACTTGATTTACACCGACCAGTTCAAGTCCTCGGAGAACGTAAGCATGCGCGGAAATTCGAGCGATTCAGAGGGCGTCAGCACGGATTCGAGATATAACGGCGCCAGCGGCGGCACCAGTTCGCGCAGCGCCCGGTCGATGGGCAGCGGCATCGGCGGAGGAGAGTCGACCGACGTGAAGGAGCGTAAGCACGAAGCCCTCGCCACGGTTCGGTTGGTGAATAAAGACGGAGATGTATTGTGGTCGACCACGCAGGAAAGCAAAGGCGCAAAATTCCATGGCGCCAGCGCGGACGTGGCGGAAAAGATCGCAAAGCAATTGATTGCCGAGTATGAGAGGGTGCGGAAGTCGGCGAAGTGATCGCGTGATGTGGCGCGAGCTTCAGCTTGCAGCATCGGCTTCAGCCGATGTCCGGCAAGAGTGATCGAGTCACGGCAGCGCATGGGGCGCGCCCCACAGTTCTACATGGATCCCGCGTATCGCTTAAAAATCTGCTGCATGTTCTGCGAAAATGCCGACCGCGCCAGCACCATGTTGCAGCCCGCTTCCTGAGCTTTCTGCTTCAGTTCTCCCTGCACGTGCGAAACGAAGCCCAGCAGGTTGATCCCTTTCAACTCCGGTGACGACTTCAATTCGCCGATCAGCCGCAGCGGATCGATCGACGCACAATTCAAATCGATGACGATCACCGAAGGCTGCAACTTGGCACGCTCGATTGCATCTATCTCACTGCGGACGAACTCCGCGGTCAACCCCGCATGCTTCGCAGCCTCATTTATTTTTACGGTAAAGAACAGGTCCTCAATCACGGCCAGGACTTTATTGGGCATGAAGTTAACCCGATCTTAGCATGGCGGTCTTAACATGATATGTTGAACCCAGTGGCCTCTAACAACCCGTTTGCAGACCCTTTGCGCTTCGACCGCCGCGTGCCTGAATGCGCCATCGTGATCTTCGGCGCGAACGGCGACCTCACCAAACGAAAACTGCTGCCGGCGCTGTACCGGCTGGCGTATGAACGGCGCCTGCCGGATTCCTTCGCTATCGTCGGCAATTCGCGCACGCCGATGACCGACGAGGCGTTTCGCGAAAAAATGCACGAGTCGGTGAAGCAGTTTTTGGAGGATTCGCCCTTCGACGAGGACCTGTGGACCAGCTTCTCGCGCAATATTTATTACATCGCGGGCGATTTGAACGACCCGAAGCTTTACGCGGATCTGAAGACCAAGCTGGATGAGTTGAATCGGCCCAACGTGCTCTACTATCTCTCCACGCAGCCCAGCTATTACGGGCCGGTGGTGGAAGCGATCGGAGCGGCGGGGCTGGGGCGCAGCACCGAAAAGGGCTGGCACCGCGTGGTGATCGAAAAACCGTTCGGCCACGATTTGGAAAGCGCGCGCGCCTTGAACGCCCGTGTCCACAGCGTGTTTCCGGAAGAAGCCGTTTTCCGCATCGATCATTACCTGGGTAAGGAAACGGTGCAGAACATCGTCGCGTTCCGCTTCGGCAATGGGATTTTCGAGCCTCTTTGGAATCGCCGTTACGTGAATCACGTGCAGATCACCGCCGCAGAATCGATCGGCGTCGAGGGGCGCGGAGGGTATTATCAGGAAGCGGGCGCGTTGCGCGACATGATTCAGAATCACCTGTTGCAGGTGATGGCGACGGTGGCCATGGAGCCTCCGGCCTGCTTCGAAGCCAATTCCATGCGCGATGAGCGCGCGAAACTGCTGCGGTCGGTGAAGATCATGAAGCCGGACGAAGTGACTTTTCATGCCGTGGCCGGGCAGTATCGAGGCTTCCGCGAAGAACAAGGCGTCGACCCGCAATCGCAGACCAATACCTTCGCCGCCGCGACGTTTTTCGTCGATAACTGGCGCTGGGCGGGCGTGCCGTTCTATATTCGCAGCGGAAAAAAACTGCCCAAGCGCACTACCGACATCGCGATTCAGTTCAACAGCGCGCCGCTGACTTTGTTTTCTTCCGACGACGGACGCGCGCCGCGTCCCAATCTGCTGATCTTGCGCATCCAGCCCGAAGAGGGCATTTCCTTGCGGTTTTTGTCGAAATACCCCGGCGCGGGCATGCGGCTGCGCCCTGTTTCGATGGATTTCAATTATGGCTCCAGCTTCGGCGAGCGATCGCCCTCGGCGTATGAGACGCTGCTGATGGACGTCATGATCGGCGACGCGACGCTCTATACCCGTCAGGACATGGTGGAGGCCAGTTGGAAGGCCGTGACGCCGATTCTCGAATCCTGGACCGAGCGCCAGTTCGATTTTCCAAATTACGAACCGGGCACGTGGGGTCCGGCCGAAAGCGACGCGATGCTGGCCCGCAACGGTCATAAGTGGAGGAACGGCTGATGCCCGCCACTCTTATAAATCCGGAAACAATTTTGAAGGATCTGCGGAATTTGTGGCTCGACCTGGGGCGCGATAACGAGGTCGCGGGAGGAGTTCTGCGCGCCTGCGGCATGACGCTGGTGGTCGCTACCGACGCCGGGGCCGACATGGACGAACTGCGCCATATGCTGGGTGTGTTGATGCACAATCACCCGGCGCGCGCCATCGTTCTGAAGCTCGATGGAAAATCGGGGTTCAATGCGACGGTGTTTTCGCAGTGCTGGATGCCGTTCGGAAAACACCAGCAGATCTGCGCGGAGGGAATCGAAATTACCGCCGGAATGGCGGATCTTTACCACGTCGCGCAGTTGCTGCTGCCATTGATCGTCTCCGATCTTCCCGCTGTTCTGTGGTGCCGAGGACCGCGCGTTTTCTCCGACGATGCGTTCGCGCCGCTGCTGCCCCTGGTACAGAAGATCATTGTCGACAGCACCACGGTTTCGGATCCGCACGCGGCCGTCGCCGCCGTTCGCGATTTGCGGAAGCAGGGCCGGCTGGTGGCCGATTTGTCCTGGACCAAGCTCACCGGGCTGCGCGAGCTGATTGCCAGCCTGTTCGACGAAGGAACGGCCGCGAACATCAAGTCCGCTCACATTTTTTATGGAGGCGACGCGCCCACGGCCAGCGCGCTGTACTTCACCACCTGGATTCAACACGCGCTCCCCGACGCCCGGGTCACGCTGGAGCAGCGCGGCGAAGGCACGCGCAGCATCCGATCGATTGTCCTCGAAGGCGATTGCGAAGTGCTGCTCACGCGGCCCGACAAATCCACCTTTGAGGTGCACTGCGCCGGCCGCATGCGGCGATCCTCCCTGGTGCTGGTCTCCGAGGAAAGCCTCATGGGCGAGGAGCTTTCGATTCTCGGACCCGATGCGGTGTTCGATAGGGTGCTGGCATGAGCGTCTGTCCGCTCCCTGACGGTCGCGGTTCCCATGAACCGACATGCATGCGGACAGAGAATGGAGTAGCGCAGTGCGTCACATTGAGTCGAATCGCGTGTGGCGCACGCCCACGGCGTGCCGCGTCGACACTCGTGTCGATGCCTGGTTATTATTTTCATCCCCCCGGATGCGGGCATCGAGATGAGTCTCGACGCGGCACGCATGAGTGCGTACGCCACCTAACGGACGCACTAGCATGAGCGACCT